>Ga0213837_1000513_pt1 | contig 38202 bp, 33 predicted proteins | sample SWPATP12_FD_160572 | JGI IMG/M metagenome (GOLD analysis project Ga0213837, IMG submission 160572) | Coastal seawater microbial communities from Marineland, Florida, United States - SWPA TP1 #2 | ecosystem: Environmental > Aquatic > Marine > Coastal | place: USA: Florida | collected 2016-08-06
GCCGTCGCAAGACCGCAACCGCACGCGTTTTCCTGCGTCCAGGTACCGGTAACATCTCCATCAACAACCGCTCGCTGGACTCGTTCTTCGGCCGCGAAACTGCCCGCATGGTAGTTCGTCAGCCGCTGGAACTGACCGAGACTGTTGAAAAGTTCGACATCTACGTCACCGTCATCGGCGGTGGTGTGAGTGGTCAAGCTGGCGCAATCCGCCACGGTATCACCCGCGCTCTGATGTCCTACGACGAAACCCTGCGCAGCGCTCTGCGCAAAGCAGGCTTCGTGACTCGCGATGCTCGTGAAGTTGAACGTAAGAAAGTCGGTCTGCGTAAAGCGCGTAAGCGTCCGCAGTACTCGAAGCGTTAATTCGCTTTTCGTTCAAAAAGAACGCTCAGTTGCCTCTCGGCACTGGGCGTTTTTTTATGGGCGTCTATTATTGGTTGTGACGACACGAATCGCCCGTGGATGCCCCGCTCCATAAGGCCTCCCAGTTTTCGCCAAAAGGCAGTACCCGCTAGGATCGAAAGGAAGCTCTGACTGCCTTTGGCAGGATGTATCGACAGCTAGAAAAATAATTCGAAGCGAAGCCTGACCAAGCAGGCTTCTAAAAGCTGATGGGAGAGCATGGAATGAGCAATGACGGCGTGAATGCAGGCCGGCGTCGCTTCCTTGTTGCCGCCACGTCCGTGGTGGGCGCAGCGGGAGCGGTGGGGGCTGCGATCCCGTTCGTGGGATCATGGGTTCCCAGTGCCAAGGCCAAAGCGGCTGGCGCCCCCGTTAAGGTCAATATCAGCAAGATCGAGCCAGGCCAGCAGATGATTGCCGAATGGCGCGGCCAGCCGGTCTTCATCGTCCACCGCACGCCGGAAATCCTTACCAATCTGGGTAAGATCACCGCCCAGCTCTCCGACCCCGAATCCAAGAACTCCACGCAACCTGCCTACGTTGATCCGGTGGTTCGTTCGATCAAGCCTGAAATGCTGTTGTTGATCGGAATCTGTACCCACCTGGGCTGCTCGCCCACGTTCCGCCCTGAAGTGGCGCCCGCAGACCTGGGCAAAGACTGGGTCGGCGGATACTTCTGTCCTTGTCACGGCTCCCATTACGACCTGGCCGGGCGCGTCTACAAGGCGCAACCAGCACCCCTGAATCTGCCAGTGCCGCCGCATTCCTACGAGTCGGACTCAATCATCGTCATTGGTGTCGATCAGGAGAAAGCGTAATGAGCAAATTCATGGACTGGATCGATGCGCGCTTCCCGGCGACCTCCATGTGGGAAGACCATCTGAGCAAGTATTACGCCCCCAAGAATTTCAACTTCTTCTATTTTTTCGGCTCCCTGGCCCTGCTGGTGCTGGTCAACCAGATCGTCACCGGGGTCTGGCTGACGATGAGCTACACGCCCTCGGCGGAGGAGGCGTTCGCGTCCGTCGAGTACATCATGCGCGACGTGGAATACGGCTCAATCCTGCGCCTGCTGCACTCCACGGGCGCGTCGGCGTTCTTCATCGTCGTCTACCTGCACATGTTTCGCGGGCTGCTCTACGGCTCTTATCAGAAGCCCCGGGAGCTGGTGTGGATCTTTGGCATGCTGATCTACCTGGCGCTGATGGCCGAGGCCTTCATGGGCTATCTGCTGCCATGGGGGCAGATGTCGTACTGGGGCGCGCAGGTGATCATCTCGCTGTTCGGCGCGATTCCAGTGATCGGCAATGACCTGACCCAGTGGATTCGCGGCGACTACCTGATCTCGGGCATCACCCTGAACCGCTTCTTCGCCCTGCATGTGGTGGCGCTGCCCATCGTGATTCTCGGGCTTGTGGTGTTGCACGTGCTGGCGCTGCATGAAGTGGGGTCGAACAACCCCGACGGCGTCGACATCAAGAAGCACAAGGACGAGAACGGCAAACCGCTGGACGGCATCGCGTTCCACCCGTACTACACGGTCAAGGATATCGTCGGGGTCGTGGTGTTCCTGTTCATCTTTTGTTCGATCGTATTTTTCTTTCCGGAGATGGGCGGGTATTTCCTCGAGAAGCCCAACTTCGAACAGGCGAACGCCTTCAAGACCCCGGAGCACATTGCGCCGGTGTGGTACTTCACGCCGTTCTACGCGATCTTGCGGGCGATTCCGGACAAGCTCATGGGCGTCGTGGCCATGGGCGCGGCGATTGCGGTGTTGTTCGTGCTGCCGTGGCTGGATCGAAGCCCGGTCAAATCCATGCGTTACAAGGGCTGGCTCAGTCGTATCTGGCTGCTGCTGTTTTGTGTGGCCTTCGTGATTCTCGGGATTCTGGGTGTTCTGCCACCCAGCCCCGGACGCGCGTTGCTGTCGCAGGTGTGTACGTTCGTGTACTTCGCCTACTTCATCCTGATGCCGTTCTACACGCGCATGGAGAAGACAAAACCGGTTCCGGAAAGGGTGACTGGCTGATGAAAAGATTATGGGCTGTATTACTCCTTGCGGCGCTGCCTGTGCTGGCGGTTGCCGATGAGCATGGCGGGCCGGAGCTTGAAAGCGTCGATATCGACGTCTCCGACAAAGTGGCCATGCAGGATGGCGCGCGCACCTTCGTCAACTACTGCATGGGCTGCCACAGCGCCAAGTTCCAGCGCTACGAGCGGGTCGCGGATGACTTGGGCATTCCCCACGAGCTGATGCTCGACAAGCTGGTGTTCACCGGGGCGAAGATCGGCGATCACATGGTCGCCGGGATGCAGCCTGCCGACGCCAAGACCTGGTTCGGCGCCGCGCCGCCGGATCTGACGCTGGTGGCTCGCGTGCGTGGCACAGACTGGCTCTATGGCTACTTGCGTTCGTTCTACGAGGACCCTGCGCGCCCTTGGGGCGTGAACAACAAGGTCTTCCCGAATGTCGGCATGCCCAATGTGCTGGTGGGGCTGCAGGGGCGTCAGGTCATCGGCTGTAAGCAAGTCCAGGTGGTCGAGGAGGGCAAGAAGCAGTTCGATCCGTTGACCGGCTCGCCCTTGACTCACGAGGCCTGCGATCAACTCACCATCGTGCCTAAAACAGGGACCCTGACCGAAGAGCAATTCGACGAGAAAGTGAAGAATCTGGTGACCTTCCTCGCCTACTCGGCGAACCCGGTCAAGCTGCAGCACCAGCGCATCGGCACCTACGTGCTGCTGTATCTGGCCGTGCTGTTCATCTTCGCGTACCTGCTCAAACGCGAATACTGGAAGGATGTGCACTGATTCAGGAGTGGTCGTGCGGTAGACGGAACGCGCTCTGGAGAGCCTCGTTCGGGTAATGGACGCAGAGCGGGTATAGTGGCGGGCGAAAGATTGCAGAATTTACTTCGCGTAAATGAGCTATCTTGTCGCCCGCGACGAACACCCGCTCATTGTGGATGTTGCCGGAGGCGCCTTCAGGGCGCGTTCGTTTTTCTGCTTTTCGAACATTTAACAAGCGAGGAGGATCGCCATGGGCGTGACCAACCGGTTGGCCTGTTACTCCGACCCCGCCGACCACTATTCCCATCGCGTGCGTATCGTGCTCGCCGAGAAAGGTGTCAGCGCCGAGATCATCGATGTTGCCGAGGGTCAGCATTCGGCGAAACTGATCGAGGTGAACCCTTATGGCAGCGTACCGACCCTGGTCGACCGCGACCTGGCGTTGTATGAGTCGACAGTGGTCATGGAATACCTGGATGAGCGTTACCCGCATCCGCCTTTACTGCCGGTTTACCCTGTGGCCCGGGCCAACAGTCGTCTGCTGATGCACCGCATCCAGCGTGACTGGTGCGCCCTGGTGGATGTCATTCTGGATGCGCGCAGCAAAGAAGCTGCACGGGTTCAGGCGCGCAAGGAGTTGCGCGAAAGTCTGACCGGCGTCTCGGCGCTGTTTGCGGAAAAGCCTTTTTTCCTCAGTGACGAGCAAAGTCTGGTCGACTGCTGTCTATTGCCCATACTCTGGCGCCTGCCGATTCTGGGTATCGAGTTGCCGCGGCCTGCCAAGCCGCTGCTTGATTATATGGAGCGCCAGTTCGCTCGTGAGGCATTCCAGGCAAGTCTGTCTGGTGCCGAACGCGACATGCGCTAAGGCTTAAGGAACCGTTCGATGAACTCCAGTCGCCCCTATCTGATCCGTGCTCTTTACGAGTGGATCGTGGATAACGATTGCACGCCGCACATTCTGGTCAACGCCGAGTACCCGGCGGTACAAGTCCCGCAAGGCTTCGCCAACGACGGACAGATCGTGCTCAACATCTCGCCGAGTGCCGTGCGCCATCTGCACATGGACAACGACGCGGTGAGCTTCGAAGGCCGCTTTGGTGGTGTGCCGCACAGCCTGTACGTGCCTGTCGCTGCGGTCATGGGCATTTACGCCCGTGAGAACGGCCAGGGCATGGTCTTCGATCTGGAGCCCGCTGTGGACGATGATGAAGACCTGGATGTCGACGACGACATGCCGCCACCGGACGACGAGCCACCACGCCCGACGGGCCGGCCGAGTCTGAAAGTGGTCAAGTGATCGATTGCGCGGTAATGAAAAAGGCGATCCCGAGGGATCGCCTTTTTTGTGTCGCGGTTTTGACGATCAGTCGATGTACTCAAACAGCTTCACGATCTTCTGCACGCCGCCCACGCCTTGAACCAGGTTGGTCGCGCGGTTGGCTTCTGCCTGGGTCAGCAGGCCGAGCAGGTAGACGATGCCGTTCTCGGTCACGACCTTGATGCGCGAACCTGGAATGGCGCTGTCAGTCAGCATTTCGGTCTTGATCTTGCTGGTCAGCCATGCGTCGTTGCTGCGGGCCAGCATCGACGAAGGTGCGATGACCTGCAGCTCGTTGTTGACCTTCTTCACCTTCTGCACCTGGCTTGCGGTCTGCTCGGCCAGTTGCTTGAGGTCGGCGCGCGGGGTCTGGCCGGCCAGCAGGACGATACCGTTGAAGCTGGTGACAACGATGTGCGAGTTGTTGTCCAGGTCAGGGCTGGCCTTGGCAATGTTGACCGCAACCTTGGTTTCGATCAGCGAGTCATCGATCTTGCTGCCCAGTGTACGGGTGCCGCGATCGTCGTCGATCGGTGCTTCGCGACTGGCGTTGACCACCGAACTGCATCCGCTGATGCCCAGGCAGAGCGTCAGAGCCAGCAGGCTTAAACGTTTGGATATCATTCTTCACTCCCGAACAATTGGCTGTCGATCAAGTCGCAAAGGCAGTGGATCGACAACAGGTGGACTTCCTGGATACGTGCGGTGACCTTGGCAGGGACGCGAATCTCCACGTCCTCCGGCAACAGCAGCGAGGCAACGTCACCACCGTCGCGGCCGGTCAGGGCTACGACAATCATTTCCCGATCATGTGCGGCCTGGATGGCCTGAATGATGTTGGCCGAGTTGCCGCTGGTGGAAATCGCCAGCAACACATCGCCTGGCTGGCCCAGGGCGCGAATCTGTTTGGAAAAGATTTCGTTGTAGCTGTAGTCGTTGGCGATCGAGGTGATCGTCGAGGTGTCGGTGGTCAGCGCGATGGCGGGCAGACTCGGGCGTTCGCGCTCGAAGCGGTTGAGCAGCTCGGACGAGAAGTGCTGGGCGTCACCGGCCGATCCGCCGTTGCCGCACGCAAGCATTTTGCCTTCGTTGAGCAGGGCGTTGACCATCACCTGGCTGGCTTGCTCGATGTAGGGTGCAAGAACGTCCATCGCCTGTTGCTTGGTATCGATGCTGGCCTGAAAAAGCTGGCGAATTCGGGATTGCATGTCCATCTATGAAAACCTTAATAGGTGCGGCTGATCGGGCGAGACCTGAGACAGGTCATCGGCTTTCCGGCACAAAACTGTGCTGCCCGCAAAGCAAAAAGCAAAAATCGGTGTGCAGAGAAGTCTGGCGGCGAACAGGCTGGCGCTGCATGCTATCGAAAACTTCAACTCTCGAAGGCATGTTGCAGCCAGTTCAGCGCAGGTGCCGCGCCCGGGTCGCCATTGATTGCCACGACATCGAAACGGCAGGGGGAATCAGACCATTTCGACTCGCTCTGCAAGAACCATTGTGCGGCCAGGATGAGCTTTTCCTGCTTGCGAAAATCGACGCTTTCCAGCGCGCCACCCCATCCGGCGTGGCGCCTATAGCGAACTTCGACGAATACTACTGTATCGCCGTCGAGCATGACCAGATCAAGCTCGCCGCGTTTGCATGACCAGTTCTGCGTGATCAGTTGCAAACCCTGTTGTTGCAGATGGCGCAGGGCGTAGGCCTCAGCCTCCTGCCCTGCGGTTTTTCGCGTGTTGCCTGGGGTCAAGGCGCGGTGTCCGGCAGGCGTTGAACCTTGCCGTCAACGAACTGGGCCCAAGGCAGCTGACGCTCGATGCGTTGACCCTGACCGATGGCCAGGCTGCCCGAGAGACCGTCGATACGGCTTTCAGGCAGGGTCTTGAGTTGGGTCAGGCGTGGCGCCAGGCGATAGGCGTCGATACCCATGGCGTACAGACGACCCAGACTGCCGGCGGCTTGTGGCCACTGAGTGGTCACTTGCTGACGCAGCGGGTCGGTGGCGTTCAGCAGCCAGGGGGTTTCGCAGAAGCGCACACCCGCCAGATCGTTGTACATCGCCTGATCGCCGCTGTTGGTGAACAGATGCGAGGTCGCGTAAACAGGCACGTCGCCTGCGTACTGGAAGACCATGGTTGGTTTGATCTGTTGAGCTTGCTGCGGCGTTGCGGCCAGGAACATGAAATCGACGTCCTGACGGCGGGTCGGCTGAGCGGCGGCCTGAGCACCGGTAGTGCTTTGCAGGCGCTGTGCGCGACCTTCGCTGTTACGCAGCTGGAACAGATCGGCGACCTGTTGCGCCAGTTGGACCGGCTGATCAATGCGCTCTACACCCAGAAGGGTGCCGCCCTTGGCTTGCCAGCTCTGACGGAAGGCATCGAGCACGCGATCGCCCCATTCGCCTTTCGGCACCATGGCCACGGCGCTGCGCTTGCCATCGGCCCATGCGCGACGAGCCACTTCGCGGGCTTCGTCTTCAGCGGCCAGGCCAAACTGAAACAGCTCGGCAGGGCCTTGGGCACCGGCGTCGCTGTAGTTCAGCGCCAGGGTGGTGATCGGCAATTGCGGGTGAGCACTCAGTTGTTTGACCAGCGGTTTTTCCAGCGGGCCGACGACCATCTGCACGCCAGCGGCTTTGGCCTGAGCGTAGAAGGCGTCCATCGAGGTCACGCGGGAGCTGTCGAACACCTCAATGGCAGGCGGCTTCTGGCCGGCCTGTTGCGCTTGATAGTGAGCCGCCATGAAGCCGTCACGCAGGGCGCGAGCGACAGAGGCCAGCGGGCCGTCCTGTGGCAGCAGCAGGGCGATCTTGGTCAGCGGCTGGCTTTTCAGTTCGCGCAGCTGAGCAAGGGAGGTCGGCAGTTGACGAGCAGCGGGGTGCTGCGGGTTCTGCGCTTTCCAGTTGTCGATGGCGGCCTGTTGCTGTTCCAGCGTGCCGGCGCCTTTGACGGCGCGCGCGAGGCTCAGCCAGCCGCCCATGTCGTCGTTGGCATTGCTTTGCAGCTGCTCGGGTGGCAGGGCTGCGACCAGCGTCCAGATCGCGTCGTTGTTGGCGCTCAAGGCGTCGCCTTGCAGCAGCGGGCCCATGAACACGCGCTCGCTGGCGGCGGCGAGGGTCTGGCCATCGGCTTCCAGAGCGCGGGCGCGAACGGTGTGGGTGCGGGTCTGCAGGTCAACCGGCATTTCAGCCAGGTGCTGCAGGCTTGGGTGGTTGAGCGCGGTCAGCGCAGCTTTTGGCTGGCTGCGACCCATTGCCAGTTCGGCAGACAGAGTGTTGGCGTAGATCTGCTTGTCAGTCTTGAGTTGGTCCATCTGGACCTGCTCCAGGATGCTCGCAGCGCGTCCCGGGTTGTTCTGGCGTGCAGCCAGATCGGCAGCGGTCAGGCGCAGCAGGGCGGCCTGATCCGGCGTCTTGGCGGCCGCGGCTTGTTCGAGCAACTGCTCGATGCTGGCGTCAGGGGTGCGTGGCAGTTCGCCAAGACTGGAGGAGGGCGAACCGGCACAAGCGGCCAACAAGGCAGCCAGGCAGAGGGCAGAGAACAGCCGCAGGCAAGCGATCATGTGTATGTTCCTGATACTCGAGCAAATAAGCGTGGAATTGTACCCAAGCACTGGCCGGGGCGCGATGTTGTAGGCGTTAAAGCAGCGATATTGGTCGCCCTGAAGCGCAAACAGGTGTTTCGGCCAGTGGTTTTTCCTGTTCCCTGGCAAGAGCTGCGGCAGCTGGGTGAATCTGTCGACGCATTTTTCAATCTCCCTGATTCTGTCGCCTTAACCTGTACAATGCGGGCTTTAACCAGACATGAGGTGTGCGCTTTGACTGCTCCGGGTGCTTTGAATTCCACTACAGGCGCGCTTTATGTGGTGGCCACGCCAATCGGCAACCTGGATGACATGAGCGTGCGTGCCTTGAAGGTATTGCGCGAGGTTTCATTGATTGCCGCAGAAGATACGCGGCACTCGTTACGGCTGATGCAGCATTTCGGCATCACCACGCCGCTGGCGGCCTGCCACGAACACAACGAACGGGACGAGGGCAGTCGCTTCATCGCGCGCCTGCAGGCAGGCGATGACGTTGCGCTGATTTCGGACGCAGGCACGCCGCTGATTTCCGATCCGGGCTATCACCTGGTGCGTCAGGCGCGGGCAGCGGGCATTCAGGTGATTCCGGTTCCGGGCGCCTGTGCGCTGATCGCGGCGCTGTCGGCGGCGGGGCTGCCGTCGGACCGTTTCATCTTCGAAGGCTTTCTCCCGGCCAAGTCGGTCGGGCGCAAGGCTCGGCTTGAATTACTCAAGGAAGAACCGCGCACGGTCATCTTTTATGAAGCGCCGCACCGGATTCTCGAATGCCTGCAGGATCTGGAAGAGATCTTTGGCACTGATCGCCCGGCAGTGTTGGGGCGCGAGCTGACCAAAACGTTCGAAACCCTCAAAGGCCTGCCATTGGGTGAGCTGCGCGCGTTCGTCGAAGGCGACAGCAATCAGCAGCGCGGCGAATGCGTGGTGCTGGTCGCGGGCTGGAGCGAGCCTGAAGGTGAGGATGCGATTGGCGCCGAGGCGCGGCGGGTGCTGGACCTGCTGCTGCAGGAAATGCCGCTTAAACGTGCGGCGGCGCTGGCGGCGGAGATCACCGGCGTGCGCAAGAATCTGCTGTATCAGGTCGCCCTGGAAAAACAGAAAAGCGAGTGAACAGAGTTCGTCGGCCCGTCGTCTAAATGTGCGAGGGGCTTATTAAAGCTTGTTCTTGAGCCGACCAGCCATTAACCTTGGCGGCGGAGAGTCGATTGGACAGTCGCTGCCTTTCATTGTTCCGCAATGAAGGGGGGAGGAAAGTCCGGGCTCCATAGGGCGGAGTGCCAGGTAATGCCTGGGGGGCGTGAGCCTACGGAAAGTGCCACAGAAAATAACCGCCTAAGCACTTCGGTGCCGGTAAGGGTGAAAAGGTGCGGTAAGAGCGCACCGCACGTCTGGCAACAGTTCGTGGCTAGGTAAACCCCACTCGGAGCAAGACCAAATAGGGTTCCAAGGCGTGGCCCGCGCTGGAACCGGGTAGGTTGCTAAAGATGTCCAGTGATGGCCATCGTAGAGGAATGACTGTCCTCGACAGAACCCGGCTTACAGATCGACTCTCCACCTTTCCCCACCCCCCTCGTTTTTCCTCGTACAACCCCTCGTCGTAATACCGAAAAAATCTTAAACCTCACAAACTACTTTAACTTCGAGCCTCATCTTTTTGAGTTCCATCGGATTTATCCGTAGGAATTGTCCGAAATTTCCCCGAAGTTCTCTGTTACCCCTCCTAAATCTCCGTCCTGTAAGGGTTTTCCTTAAGAAGTCGCCTTGACGGTGTGGTGGGCGGATTCCTATAGTGTGCGCAAGTGGCGGAAAGTGGCGTGAAGTGGGTTTTTTGAGCGCAAAAAGATAATATTCGGAGAAAGCGCCTGTGTTCCGTGGTGCAAACGCAATCAATCTCGACGCAAAGGGCCGTCTCGCTATGCCGAGCCGGTACCGTGACGAGCTCGATTCGCGCAGCGCCGGCCAATTGATCGTGACCATTGATACCGTCGACCCATGCTTGTGCATCTATCCGCTTCCTGAATGGGAATTGATCGAGGCTAAATTGCGTGAGTTGGCAACATTTCGTGAAGAAAACCGTCGCCTGCAGCGACTGTTGATCGGTAACGCAGTAGATCTGGAACTCGATGGCAGTGGACGTTTCCTGGTGCCGCCTCGTTTGCGCGAGTACGCCAAGCTCGATAAGCGAGTGATGCTGGTAGGCCAGCTGAACAAGTTTCAACTGTGGGATGAGGACGCCTGGAACGCGCTTGCTGATGCGGACCTTGCGGCCATTCAAAAACCGGGCGCGATGCCTGATGAACTGCGTGATTTGATCCTGTGACTATGAATAGCGGCTTTACCCACATCACCGTACTGCTCGAAGAAGCCGTCGAGGCTCTCGCGGTGCGCGCCGATGGCTGCTATATGGATGGCACATTCGGGCGGGGCGGACACAGCCGGCTCATCTTGCAGAATCTCGGGCCGAACGGTCGACTTCTCGGGTTCGATAAAGATCCTCAAGCGATTGCCACCGGGCAAGCGCTGGCGGCCGAAGACGGCCGCTTTGTCATTGTGCAGCGCAGCTTTGCCGAGCTGGGGTCCGAGGCTCTGGAACGCGGCATTGACGGAAAAGTCAGCGGCATCCTGCTCGACCTCGGCGTTTCCTCGCCACAACTCGACGACCCTGAGCGCGGCTTCAGTTTCATGAACGACGGCCCGCTCGACATGCGTATGGACCCCTCCCGCGGTGTCAGTGCTGCCGAGTTCGTCAACACCGCACCCGCTGAAGAAATCGCCCGCGTGTTCAAGGAATACGGCGAAGAGCGCTTTGCCAAGCGCATGGCCGGTGCTGTGGTTGCGCGTCGCGAAACCCAGCCTTTCGAGCGCACCGGTGACCTGGCTGAAGTGCTGAAAGTCGCCAATCCTGCGTGGGAAAAGGGCAAAAACCCCGCAACCCGCGCGTTCCAGGGGCTGCGCATTCACGTCAACAACGAACTGGGCGATCTGGAAACCGGCCTTGAAGCCGCGCTCAACACTCTGGAAGTGGGCGGCCGTCTGGCGGTTATCAGCTTCCACTCGCTGGAAGATCGCATCGTCAAACTGTTCATGCGCAAGCTGGTCAAGGGCGAGGCAGACAACATGCCGCGCAACCTGCCAATCCGCCATCAGGCATTCGAGCCGCGCATCAAGTTGATCGGCAAGGCGCAGTTCGCCTCTGACGAAGAAACCCGCGCCAACCCTCGCTCGCGCAGTGCCGTGATGCGTGTTGCGGAGAAACTCCGGTGAGCCGCGGTTTCTTCAAGCCATTGCCAGGCGGCAGCTTCTTCATGCTGCTGCTGTTCATTGCCGTCCTTGTGTCGGCAATCGCCGTTTCCTACAGCGCACACTGGAACCGTCAATTGCTGAATTCGCTGTACGCCGAACTCAGCGTTCGCGACAAGGCGCAGGCCGAGTGGGGCCGTCTGATTCTTGAACAAAGCACCTGGACCGCCCACAGCCGCATCGAGGCGCTGGCGACCGAACAACTGAAAATGCGTATCCCGAACGCCGCCGATATCCGGATGGTGTCGCCATGATGAAACTCGAAGGGGCACTCTACCCTTGGCGCTTCCGCGTCGTGGTCGGCCTGTTGTCGGTGCTGGTGGCGGCAATTGCCTATCGCATCGTCGACCTGCAGGTCATCGATCATCGCTTCCTGATTGAACAGGGCGATGCGCGCAGCCTGCGTAACGTCTCGATTCCTGCGCACCGTGGTCTGATCACCGACCGTAACGGCGAGCCGCTGGCCGTCAGTACACCGGTCACCACTATCTGGGCCAACCCGTCCGAGATGCAGGCCGACAAGAGCAAGTGGCCGCAGCTGGCACAAGCCTTGGGGCAAGACCCGAAGGCCCTGGCTGATCGGCTGAACGAACAGGCCAGCAAGGAATTCATCTATCTGGTGCGCGGCCTGACCCCGGAGCAGGGGCAGTCGGTGCTCGATCTGAAAGTGCCCGGCGTCTACGGCAAGGAAGAATTCCGTCGTTTCTATCCGGCAGGTGATGTCACGGCGCACATGGTCGGCTTCACCGACCTGGACGACCACGGTCGCGAAGGGGTTGAGCTGGCCTATGACGACTGGCTTGCCGGGGTGCCTGGTCGGCGGCAAGTGATTAAGGACCGGCGCGGTCGCCTGATCAAAGACCTTCAAGTGAAGAAAAACGCCAAGGCCGGGAAGACCTTGGCTTTGTCTATTGACCTGCGCCTGCAATATCTGGCGACCCGCGAGCTGCGCAACGCGATCCAGGAAAACGACGCCAAGGCCGGCAGCCTGGTGATCATGGACGTGAAGACTGGCGAAGTGCTGGCGATGGTCAACCAGCCGACCTACAACCCGAACAACCGCCGCACCATGGTCCCGGCCGCGATGCGGAACCGCGCAATCATCGACGTGTTCGAGCCGGGCTCGACCATGAAACCGATCTCCATGACCGCAGCCCTGGACAGTGGCCGCTGGAAACCCAGCGACAAGGTCGAGGTGTACCCGGGCACCCTGCAGATCGGCAAATACACCATCCGTGACGTGACCAAGACTGAAGGCCCGATCCTCGACCTGACCGGCATCCTGATCAACTCCAGTAACGTCGGCATGAGTAAGGTTGCGTTCGACGTTGGGGGCGAAGCGATTTTCCGTGCCATGCAGCGCGTCGGCCTGGGCCAGTACACCGGCCTGGGCTTCCCGGGCGAGCGCGTGGGCAACCTGCCGAACTACCGCGAGTGGCGCAAGGCCGAGACGGCAACGCTGTCCTACGGCTACGGCCTGTCGGTGACGGCGCTGCAACTGGTTCACGCTTACTCGGCGCTGGCCAACAACGGCAAGATCGTGCCGCTGACCATTCTGAAAACCGACAAGCCGGCCGAGTCCACTCAGGCGATTCCGGAAGCGACCGCGAAAACCCTGCAAGGCATGCTGCAGCAGGTGATCGAAGACCCGCGCGGCGTTTACCGTGCTCGCGTGCCGTCGTATCACGTGGCTGGCAAGTCGGGTACCGCGCGTAAAACGTCGGTTGGCACCAAGGGCTACGCCGAAAACTCCTACCGCTCGCTGTTCGCAGGCTTCGGCCCGATGAGCAATCCGCGTTACGCCATCGTGGTGGTGATCGATGAGCCGAGTAAAGGCGGCTACTTCGGTGGTCTGGTTTCGGCGCCGGTGTTCAGCAAAGTGATGTCGGGCACGTTGCGCCTGATGAACGTGCGCCCGGACAACCTCGCGCCGGTCCCGCCTGAGCAGCAAGCCAACGCGGCGCCTCTGGTCGTCCCTGTTAAAGGAGGGCGCGGCTGATGTCTTTCAATTTGAGCAAAATCTTCGCCCAGAGCGACCGTGACCTGTTGATTCGTGAACTGACCCTGGACAGCCGCAAGGTGCGTCCGGGCGATCTGTTCCTGGCGATTCCGGGTCTGAAGGTCGACGGTCGCGATCACATTACCGACGCCATTGCCCACGGCGCTGCTGCTGTGGCGTATGAAGTCGAAGGCGCCAAGGTCCTGCCGATCACCGACATTCCGATGATTCCGGTGAAGGGCCTGGCGGCGCAGTTGTCCGACATTGCTGGGCGTTTCTACGGCGATCCGAGCCGCAGCATGAATCTGGTGGGTGTCACGGGCACCAACGGCAAGACCAGCGTCACCCAACTGATCGCCCAGGCGCTCGACAAGCTGGGCGAGCATTGCGGCCTGATCGGCACCCTGGGCACCGGCTTCTATAGCGAGCTGAAAAGCGGGATTCACACCACGCCCGATCCGATTTCCGTGCAGTCGACCATTTACGACCTGAAAAAGGCCGGGGCCAAGGCCATTGCCATGGAAGTGTCGTCCCACGGTCTCGACCAGGGCCGCGTAACGGCGCTGGCGTTCGACGTGGCGGTGATCACCAACCTGTCCCGCGACCATCTGGACTACCACGGCACCATGCAAGCCTATGGCGCGGCCAAGGCCAAACTGTTTGCCTGGGATGACCTGCGCTGCCGCGTGATCAACATCGACGATGAGTTCGGTCGCGATCTGGCTGCCCGTCCACACGACTCGCGCCTGATCACCTACAGCCAGGAAGACGGCAGCGCGTATCTGTTCTGCCGCGATGCGCTTTTTGACGACGACGGCGTGCGCGCCACGCTGGTGACGCCGCAGGGCGATCACGTCTTGCGCAGCAGCCTGCTGGGCCGTTTCAACCTGAGCAACGTGCTGGCAGCGGTCGGTGCGCTGATGGGGCTGGATTACCCGCTGGACGAAATTCTTAAAGTGCTGCCGAGCCTCGAAGGCCCGGTCGGGCGCATGCAGCGTCTGGGCGGCGGCAAGCGTCCGCTGGTGGTGGTTGATTACGCCCACACCCCGGACGCGCTGGAAAAAGTGCTGCTGGCATTGCGCCCACACGCCAAAGGCCAATTGACCTGCCTGTTCGGTTGCGGCGGTGATCGCGATCGCGGCAAGCGTCCGCTGATGGCCGAAGTGGTCGAGCGACTGGCGGACAAAGTGCTGGTCACTGATGACAACCCACGTACCGAAGACGCGGCACGCATTTTCGACGATATCCGCGCAGGCTTCGCCGCTGTGGATAACGTCGCGTTCGTCGCCGGTCGTGGTCAGGCCATCGCCCAGATCATCGCCCAGGCCGATGCCGCCGACGTGATCGTGCTGGCCGGCAAGGGCCACGAGGATTACCAGGAAATCGACGGCGAGCGCCATCCGTTTTCCGATCTTGAAGAAGCCGCCAAGGCACTGGACGCATGGGAGGCTGCACATGATTAAGCCGCTTTCGTTCAGCGAACTGCTGCTGCCGCTCGACGCCCGTCGTGTTGGCGAGGACGTTCATTTCAGTGGCGTCAGCATCGACAGCCGCGCAATCACGCCAGGGCAATTGTTCGTGGCGCTCACCGGTCCGCGTTTCGACGGCCACGATTACCTTGATCAGGTCGCTGCCAAAGGCGCAGTCGGCGCGTTGGTCGAGCGTGAAATCCCAAGCAGTTCCCTGCCGCAACTGATTGTCAGCGACACCCGCAAGGCGCTGGCCCAGCTGGGCGCAATGAACCGCAATGCGTTCGTCGACAAACCCGTCGCAGCCATCACCGGTTCCAGCGGCAAGACCACCGTCAAGGAAATGCTCGCGAGCATTCTACGCACGCGCGGCACGGTGCTGGCGACCAAAGGCAATCTGAACAACGAGCTGGGCGTTCCGCTGACCTTGCTGACACTGTCGCCGGAGTTCGATGCGGCCGTGATCGAGCTGGGTGCCAACCATGTGGGCGAAATCGCCCTGACCGTGAGCCTGACCAAGCCTCATGTGTCGGTGCTGACTAACGCTGGCACTGCGCACGTGGGCGAGTTCGGCGGTCCGGAAAAGATCGTCGAAGCCAAGGGCGAGATCATCGAAGGCCTCGATTCGCGCGGGACCGCAGTGCTCAATCGTGACGACAAGGCGTTCGACATCTGGATGGCCCGAGCGGGCGCGCGTCAGGTGCTGAGCTTCTCGACCAAAGACAGTGAAGCGGATCTGTATGCCAGCGACCTGGGCATCGACGCCCGTGGTTGCCCGGCCTTCACCCTGCACAGCCCGAGCGGCTCGGCGCAGGTGCAACTGAATCTGCTGGGCGCGCACAACGTCGCCAACGCACTGGCCGCTGCTGCAGCTGCGCACGCGTTGGGCGTGTCGCTGCCAGGCATCGTTACGGGCCTGAACAACGTTCAGCCGGTCAAGGGCCGGACCGTGGCGCAACTGGCGACCAACGGCATTCGCGTGATCGACGACACCTACAACGCCAACCCGACGTCTGTCGCGGCGGCCACTGACATCCTGACCAGCTTTCCGGGCCGCAAGGTGCTGGTGCTGGGCGATATTGGCGAGCTGGGCGACTGGGCCGAGCAGGGCCATCGCGATGTCGGCGCGTATGCCGCCGGCAAGGTCGATGCGCTGTACGCCGTCGGTCCGCTGATGTCCCATGCGGTCAAGGCTTTCGGGCAGGATGCCCGCCATTTTGCAAGTCAGGCCGACCTGATCGAGGCGCTGGGCGCCGAGCAAGATAAAAACACCACCATTTTGATCAAAGGTTCTCGCAGTGCCGCGATGGAAAACGTCGTGGCGGCTCTCTGCGCAACCAGCTTGGAGAAACATTAATGCTGCTGCTGCTGGCCGAGTATCTGCAACAGTTCTACAAAGGCTTCGCGGTCTTCCAGTACCTGACCCTGCGCGGGATTCTTGGCGTGCTCACTGCACTGTCGCTCTCGCTTTGCCTCGGTCCATGGATGATCCGTGCCCTTCAGAACAAACAGATCGGCCAATCCGTCCGCAACGACGGCCCTCAATCCCATCTGTCCAAATCCGGCACCCCGACCATGGGCGGTGCGCTGATTCTGTCCGCCATCGGCATCGCGACCTTGCTGTGGGCTGACCTGACCAACCGCTACGTGTGGGTGGTGTTGATCGTCACGCTGCTGTTCGGCGGCATCGGCTGGGTCGACGACTACCGCAAGGTCATCGAGAAGAACTCCAAAGGCCTGCCAAGCCGCTGGAAATACTTCTGGCAGTCGGTATTCGGCCTCGGCGCTGCAATCTTCCTTTATATGACTGCGCAATCGCCGGTCGAGACCACGCTGCTGATCCCGATGCTGAAAGACTTCAGCATTCCGCTGGGCATCGGCTTCGTGATCCTCACCTACTTCGTGATCGTCGGCTCCAGCAACGCGGTCAACCTGACCGACGGCCTCGACGGCCTGGCCATCATGCCAACGGTCATGGTCGGCGGCGCGCTGGGCATCTTCTGCTACTTGTCAGGTAACGTGAAGTTCGCCGAATACCTGCTGATCCCTTACGTGCCGGGCGCAGGCGAGCTGATCGTGTTCTGCGGCGCGCTGATCGGTGCGGGCCTGGGCTTTCTCTGGTTCAACACCTATCCGGCACAAGTCTTCATGGGCGACGTGGGTGCACTGGCGCTGGGCGCGGCCCTGGGCACCATTGCGGTGATCGTCCGTCAGGAAATCGTCCTGTTCATCATGGGCGGTGTGTTCGTGATGGAGACCCTGTCAGTCGTCATTCAGGTTGCATCGTTTAAGTTAACCGGCCGCCGCGTTTTCCGTATGGCACCGATCCACCACCACTTTGAACTCAAGGGCTGGCCCGAGCCGCGCGTGATCGTCCGTTTCTGGATCATCACCGTGATTCTCGTGCTGATCGGCCTTGCCACGTTGAAACTGAGGTAAGACAGAGTGTCACTGATCGCTTCTTCTCACTTCCGCATCGTTGTCGGCCTCGGCAAGAGCGGCATGTCCCTGGTTCGCTTCCTGGCGAACCGGGGCGTGGCGTTTGCTGTGGCCGATACGCGGGAGAATCCTCCGGAACTGGCGACCTTGCGTCGTGACTACCCGCAGGTGGAAGTGCGTTGTGGTGAGCTGGACGTCGAATTCCTCTGCCGCGCCGACGAGCTGTACGTGAGTCCCGGCCTTGCGCTGGCGACCCCTGCGTTGCAGCAGGCGGCAGCCCGTGGCGTGAAACTGTCCGGTGACATCGAGCTGTTCGCGCGTAACGCGAAGGCGCCCATCGTCGCCATCAGCGGCTCTAACGCGAAAAGCACCGTCACCACTCTGGTGGGCGAAATGGCTGCAGCCGCCGGCAAGCGCGTGGCGGTCGGCGGCAACCTCGGCACACCGGCGCTGGACCTGCTCAGCGACGACGTCGAGCTGTACGTGATGGAGCTGTCGAGCTTCCAGCTGGAAACCACCGATCACCTCGGCGCTGAAGTCGCCACCGTGCTCAACGTCAGCGAAGACCACATGGACCGCTACAGCGGCCTGCCGGCTTATCACCTGGCCAAGCACCGGATTTTCCGTGGCGCGCGTCAGGTCGTGGTCAATCGTCAGGACGCCCTGTCGCGACCCTTGATCGGCGAAGGCGTGCCGTGCTGGACCTTCGGTCTGAACAAACCTGACATCAATGGCTTCGGTCTGCGAGAAGAGAACGGCGAGAAGTACCTGGCGTTCCAGTTCCAGAATCTGCTGCCGGCCAGCGAGCTGAAAATCCGTGGTGCACACAACCAGGCCAACGCCCTGGCCGCATTGGCTCTGGGCCACGCGGCCGGTCTGCCGTTCGAGCCGATGCTTGAGGCGCTGCGCAACTTCGCAGGGCTGGTGCACCGTTGCCAGTGGGTTCGCGAGCGTCAGGGCGTCAACTATTACGACGACTCCAAGGCCACCAACGTTGGTGCAGCGCTGGCGGCCATTGAAGGCCTGGGCGCCGACATCAACGGCAAGCTGGTGCTGATCGCTGGCGGCGATGGCAAAGGTGCGGATTTCTCTGCACTCAAGGCGCCGGTCGCCACTCACTGCCGCGCGGTCCTGCTGCTAGGGCGTGATGCTGAACTGCTCGCTGCGACCTTCGGCGACTCGGTCCCCCTGATTCGCGTCAAGACATTGGAAGAAGCTGTGCAACGTGCTGCCGAAGTGGCTCAGGAAGGGGACGCCGTTTTGCTGTCTCCGGCCTGCGCAAGCCTGGATATGTTCAAGAATTTCGAAGAGCGCGGACGTCTGTTCGCCCAGGCCGTGGGGGACTTGTCATGATCTTTGGCGTGATCAAGCCTTACCCGTCGCCGATCATCAGCGGCCGTGGCGTCGACGTCGACTTCCCGATGCTCGCTGGCTGCCTGGCGTTGCTGGGTCTGGGCCTGGTGATGATCACTTCCGCGTCGTCGGAAGTGGCCGCCGTGCAATCGGGCAACGCGCTGTACATGATGACCCGCCACCTCATCTATCTGGTGCTGGGCCTTGGCGCCTGTGTCGCCACCATGATGATTCCGGTCGCGACCTGGCAGCGTCTGGGCTGGCTGATGCTGATCGGCGCCTTCGGCTTGTTGGTCATGGTGATCGTGCCCGGTATCGGGCGTGAGGTGAACGGTTCGATGCGCTGGATCGGCTTCGGCATGTTCAACGTGCAGCCGTCGGAAATCGCCAAGGTGTTCGTGGTGATCTTCCTCGCCGGTTATCTGATTCGTCGCCAGACCGAAGTGCGCGAGAGCTGGATGGGCTTCTTCAAGCCGTTCATCGTGCTGCTGCCCATGGCCGGTCTGTTGCTGATGGAACCTGACTTCGGTGCCACCGTCGTGATGATGGGCTCGGCAGCAGCGATGCTGTTTCTGGGCGGCGTCGGCCTGTTCCGTTTCAGCCTGATGGTGGCCCTGGCGGTCGGCGCGGTGTTTGTGCTCGTGCAGGCTCAGCCTTACCGCATGGCGCGTCTGATCACCTTTACCGACCCGTGGTCCGATCAGTTCGGTTCCGGCTATCAGCTGACCCAGGCACTCATCGCCTTTGGGCGTGGCGAGTGGTTCGGCGTCGGCCTGGGCAACAGCGTGCAGAAGCAGTTCTACCTGCCTGAGGCGCACACCGACTTCGTGTTCTCGGTCTTGGCCGAAGAGCTGGGCGTCGTGGGTTCGCTGGCCACCGTTGCGCTGTTCATGTTCGTGAGTATCCGTGCGATGTACATCGGCCTGTGGGCCGAGCGCGCCAAGCAGTTCTTCGCCGCGTACACCGCTTATGGCCTGGCGTTCCTGTGGATCGGTCAGTTCTTGATCAACATTGGCGTGAACGTCGGCCTGCTGCCGACCAAGGGTCTGACCCTGCCGTTCCTCAGCTATGGCGGCAGCTCGCTGATCATCTGCTGTGCGAGCCTTGGCCTGCTGTTGCGCATCGAATGGGAATCGCGCAACAACATGGGCAGTGAAGAAGCCGAATTCAACGAGAGCGATTTTGCCGAGGAGCCGAACCATGGCCGTCGGTAATGTCTTGATCATGGCAGGCGGCACCGGCGGACACGTGTTCCCGGCACTGGCCTGCGCGCGCGAATTCCAGGCCCGCGGCTACACCGTGCACTGGCTCGGTACGCCGCGCGGCATCGAGAACGAACTGGTGCCTGCGGCGGGGCTGCAACTGCACTTGATCAACGTCACCGGTTTGCGCGGCAAGGAGCGTTTGTCCCTGCTCAAGGCGCCGTTCATGTTGTTCAAGGCTTTGTTGCAAGCGCGCAAGGTCGTGCGTGAGCTCAAGCCTGTGTGCGTCGTCGGTTTCGGCGGCTACGTGACCGGTCCTGGCGGGCTGGCGGCGAAGCTGTCGGGTGTGCCGTTGATCATTCACGAGCAAAACGCTGTAGCCGGGACTGCCAACCGCAGCCTGGCGTCGTTCGCTGCTCGCGTGTGCGAGGCGTTCCCGCAGACCTTCGCGGCCTCGGCCAAACGTCGCACCACCGGCAATCCGGTGCGTGCCGAGCTGTTCTTCGAGACGCCGCGTCAGGCGCTGGAAGGGCGCAAGCCACGGCTGCTCATTCTGGGCGGAAGCCTGGGCGCCGAGCCGCTGAACAAATTGCTGCCCGAAGCGCTGGCGCAAGTGCCAGCCGAGCTGCGCCCTGAGGTGTTTCATCAGGCCGGCAAGAATCACGATGAAATCACCACCGAGCGTTATCGCGCGGCGGGTGTCGAGGCGCAGGTCGCCCCGTTCATCAAGGACATGGCCCAAGCCTATGGCTGGGCGGACCTGGTGGTGTGCCGCGCAGGCGCGCTGACCATCAGTGAACTGGCAGCCGCCGGTCTGCCGTCGTTGCTGGTGCCGCTGCCCCACGCAATCGACGACCACCAGTCGCGCAATGCCGAATATCTGGCCCGTGAAGGCGCAGCCTTCGTGATGCCACAAAGGACAACGGGCGCCGCCGAAATGGCCGCTCGCCTGAAAGAGGTTTTGATGCAACCCGAACAATTGAAACGCATGGCTACCACGGCCCGCCAACTGGCCAGGCCGGATGCCACCAACACCGTCGTCGATGTCTGCCTGGAGGTGGTCCATGGTTGAGAATCAACGCGCGATGCCACAACCGGAAATGCGTCGTATCCGTCGCATCCACTTCGTCGGGATCGGCGGCGTGGGCATGTGCGGCATTGCAGAGGTGTTGCTGAACCTGGGTTATGAAGTGTCCGGTTCCGACCTCAAGGCTTCGCCAGTGACCGAACGTCTCGAATCGTTCGGCGCGCACATCTTCATCGGCCACCGCGCCGAAAACTCCGCTGCAGCCGACGTGCTTGTCGTGTCCAGCGCCGTGAACACCTCCAACCCGGAAGTGGCGACCGCCCTTGAGCGTCGTATTCCGGTGGTGCCACGCGCCGAGATGCTGGCCGAGCTGATGCGCTATCGCCACGGCATCGCCGTCGCCGGCACCCATGGCAAAACCACCACCACCAGCCTGATCGCCTCGGTGTTCGCTGCTGGCGGTCTGGACCCGACCTTCGTGATCGGCGGCCGCCTGAACGCTGCGGGCACCAACGCCCAGCTTGGCACCAGCCGCTACCTGATCGCCGAGGCCGACGAAAGCGACGCCAGTTTCCTGCACCTGCAGCCGTTGGTGGCCGTGGTTACCAACATCGACGCCGACCACATGGCGACCTACGAAGGCGACTTCAACAAACTGAAGAAAACTTTCGTCGAGTTCCTGCACAACCTGCCGTTCTACGGTCTGGCGGTGGTGTGCACGGACGATCCTGTCGTGCGCGACATCCTGCCCTCGGTGAAGCGCCCGGTCATGACCTACGGCTTCAACGAAGACGCCGACGTGCGCGCGATCAACGTGCGTCAGGAAGGCATGCGTACGCATTTCACTGTGTTGCGTCGCGACCGTGAACCGCTGGATGTTTCGGTGAACATGCCGGGCAACCACAACGTGCTCAACTCGCTGGCAACCATCGCCATCGCCACTGACGAGGGCATCACTGACGAAGCCATCGTTCAGGGCCTGTCGGGCTTCCAGGGCGTGGGGCGTCGGTTCCAGGTCTACGGCGAGCTGCCGGTCGAAGGCGGCAACGTAATGCTGGTGGACGACTACGGTCACCACCCGCGCGAAGTGGCTGCGGTCATCAATGCCGTGCGCGGTGGCTGGCCGGACCGCCGTCTGGTCATGGTCTACCAGCCGCACCGTTACAGCCGTACCCGCGATCTGTACGACGATTTCGTGCAGGTGCTTAACGACGCCAACGTGTTGTTGCTGATGGAAGTCTACCCGGCGGGTGAAGAGCCGATTCCGGGGGCGGACAGCCGTCAGTTGGCCCACAGCATTCGTCAGCGCGGTCAGCTGGACCCGATCTACATCGAGCGCGGCGTCGAGCTGGCCCCGCTGGTCAAACCGCTGCTGCGTGCCGGCGACATTCTGCTGTGCCAGGGCGCGGGCGACATCGGCGGCCTTGCTCCGCAATTGCTCAAGAGCCCGTTGTTCACGGGCGCTGTCGTGGCCTCGACCGAAGGTAAGCTGAAATGACATCCGTCGCGCCAGTCTCCCTGCTCTCGACCCTGGAGCCCAAAGGCTTCGGTCGTGTGGCCGTACTCTTCGGTGGCAAGAGCGCGGAGCGGGAAGTGTCCCTCAAATCCGGCAACGCGGTGCTTGAAGCGCTGCTGAGCGCGGGCGTCGATGCCTTTGGGATCGACGTGGGCGACGATTTCCTGCAACGACTGGTCAGTGAACAGATCGATCGCGCGTTCATCGTGCTGCACGGCCGTGGTGGCGAAGACGGCACCATGCAGGGCCTGCTCGAGTGCCTGGAAATCCCGTACACCGGCAGCGGCGTGCTGGCCTCGGCACTGGCGATGGACAAGCTGCGCACCAAACAGGTCTGGCAGAGCCTCGGCCTGCCGACCCCGCGTCACGCGGTATTGGGCAGCGAGGCCGATTGTATTTCTGCGGCGACGGAACTGGGCTTTCCTTTGATCGTCAAACCCGCCCATGAAGGTTCCAGTATCGGTATGGCGAAAGTGACCGGCGTCGATGAATTGATCGCCGCATGGAATGCCGCCAGTACCTACGATTCGCAAGTGTTGGTCGAACAATGGATTCAAGGTCCGGAGTTCACCGTCGCCTCGCTGCGTGGGCAGGTATTGCCGCCGATTGGCCTGGGCACCCCGCACAGTTTCTACGACTACGACGCCAAGTACCTGGCTTCCGATACCCAGTACCGGATCCCGTGTGGCCTGGATGCAAGCAAAGAACAGGAGCTCAAGGCGCTGACCGCTCGCGCCTGCGAAGCCGTGGGCGTTGCCGGTTGGGCGCGTACCGACGTGATGCAGGACGCCGACGGCAAATTCTGGCTGCTGGAAGTCAACACCGTGCCCGGTATGACCGATCACAGCCTGGTGCCCATGGCGGCGAACGCTGCGGGTCTGGATTTCAAACAGTTGGTGTTGGCGATTCTGGCCGACAGTGTCCAGGTGCGGGGGTAGATCATGCACGGCGCTATGCTACGTCATCAGCAACCCGTTTCCGGCGGCCGCAAGCCGGTGCCGCGTGGCGCCAGCCGTATGGTGGCCAAGGAGCCGCTGTCGGCGCGCATGCCACGGCCTAATTTCGGCTTCCTGCGCAGCCTGATGTGGCCGGTGCTGCTGGTAGTGTTCGGTTTCGGTACCTACGAAGCGGCCCAGCGCCTGCTGCCGTACGCCGACCGGCCGATCTCGCGGATCAACGTTCAGGGCGACCTGAGCTACATCAGCCAGCAGGCCGTGCAGCAGCGTATCGCCCCGTATGTGGCCACCAGCTTCTTCAACATCGACCTGGCCGGCATGCGTACCGAGCTTGAGCAGATGCCGTGGATCGCCCACGCCGAGGTCCGCCGCGTCTGGCCGGATCAGGTGGTGATTCGCCTGGAAGAACAATTGCCGGTTGCGCGCTGGGGCGATTCGGCCCTGCTCAACAACCAGGGTCAGGCGTTCACCCCGCGTGAGCTGGCCAACTACGAACACCTTCCGCAGTTGTTCGGGCCCGGGCGGGCTCAACAGCAGGTGATGCAGCAGTACCAGGTTCTGAGTCAGATGTTGCGCCCGCTGGGCTTTTCCATCGCTCGTCTGGAACTGCGCGAGCGAGGCAGCTGGTTCCTCACCACCGGCGCAGGCAATGCAGGCCCTGGCCTGGAGCTGCTGTTGGGACGAGGCAATCTGGTGGAAAAGATGCGCCGCTTTATCGCCATCTACGAAAAAACGCTTAAAGAACAGATCACGAACATTGCGCGAGTAGACCTGCGTTACAACAACGGCCTGGCCGTTGGCTGGCGTGAGCAGGCACCAGCGCCAACGACGGACAAACCCGCCGTCGCGAAGAATTGATAAGAGGCAGGACCCATGGCAAACGTGCAAAGCGGCAAAATGATCGTCGGATTGGATATCGGCACCTCCAAGGTGGTGGCGCTGGTAGGCGAAGTCGCGGCTGATGGCACGCTGGAAATCGTCGGTATCGGCACCCACCCTTCACGCGGCCTGAAGAAGGGCGTGGTGGTGAACATCGAGTCGACCGTGCAGTCGATTCAGCGCGCTGTAGAAGAAGCGCAACTGATGGCCGGCTGCCGCATTCACTCGGCGTTCGTCGGTGTCGCCGGCAATCACATCCGCAGCCTGAACTCCCACGGCATCGTGGCGATTCGCGACCGCGAAGTGAGCTCTGCTGACCTTGAGCGCGTTCTCGACGCGGCTCAGGCAGTGGCGATCCCGGCTGACCAGCGCGTCCTGCACACCCTGCCGCAGGACTACGTGATCGATAACCAGGAGGGCGTTCGCGAGCCTCTGGGCATGTCGGGCGTACGTCTGGAAGCCAAGGTCCACGTGGTGACCTGCGCGGTCAACGCTGCGCAGAACATCGAAAAATGCGTGCGTCGCTGCGGTCTGGAAGTCGACGACATCATTCTTGAGCAACTGGCTTCGGCGTACTCGGTGCTAACCGACGACGAAAAAGAGCTGGGCGTGTGCCTGGTAGACATCGGCGGCGGCACCACCGACATCGCGATCTTCACCGAAGGCGCCATTCGCCACACCGCGGTGATCCCGATTGCCGGCGATCAAGTCACCAACGACATCGCCATGGCCCTGCGCACACCGACGCAGTACGCCGAAGAGATCAAGATCCGTTACGCCTGCGCCCTGGCCAAACTGGCCGGCGCCGGCGAAACCATCAAGGTGCCGAGCGTGGGCGACCGCCCACCTCGCGAACTGTCCCGTCAGGCGCTGGCCGAAGTGGTCGAGCCGCGTTACGACGAGCTGTTCACCCTGATCCAGGCCGAGCTGCGTCGCAGCGGCTACGAAGACCTGATCCCGGCCGGCATCGTGCTGACCGGCGGTACCTCGAAAATGGAAGGCGCGGTCGAGTTGGCCGAGGAAATCTTCCACATGCCGGTGCGCCTCGGCGTGCCGCACAGCATCAAGGGTTTGGCGGACGTCGTTCGCAACCCGATTTACTCCACTGGCGTTGGCCTGTTGCTGTACGGACTGCAAAAGCAGTCGGACGGCATCTCGCTTTCGGGCTTGTCCAACCCCGGTAGCAGTTATAGCGATGAACCTAAGGCACCCGTGTTTGAGCGCCTCAAGCGCTGGGTCCAGGGGAATTTCTAGGATTCAAAAGTGGTAGGCGGCAGTAGGCGATAAAAAACTAGAGAAGTGAAGGAGAGGGAACATGTTCGAGCTCGTAGACAACATCCCACAAAGCCCGGTAATCAAAGTTATCGGTGTTGGTGGTGGCGGCGGCAACGCAGTCAATCACATGGTCAAGAGCAACATCGAAGGCGTCGAGTTCATCTGCGCCAACACTGATGCTCAAGCACTGAAAAACATTGGCGCACGTACCATTCTGCAACTGGGTACCGGTGTGACCAAGGGCCTGGGTGCAGGTGCTAACCCTGAAGTCGGTCGTCAGGCCGCGCTGGAAGATCGTGAGCGCATTGCGGAAGTTCTGCAGGGCACCAACATGGTCTTCATCACCACGGGCATGGGTGGCGGTACCGGTACCGGTGCTGCGCCGATCATCGCCGAAGTGGCCAAGGAAATGGGTATCCTGACCGTTGCGGTCGTGACCCGTCCATTCCCGTTCGAAGGCCGCAAGCGCATGCAGATCGCCGATGAAGGCATCCGCGCGCTGTCCGAAAGCGTCGACTCGTTGATCACCATTCCCAACGAGAAGCTGCTGACCATCCTGGGCAAAGACGCAAGCCTCTTGTCGGCATTCGCCAAGGCAGACGATGTACTGGCCGGTGCCGTTCGCGGTATCTCCGACATCATCAAGCGTCCAGGCATGATCAACGTCGACTTCGCCGACGTACGCACCGTGATGTCCGAAATGGGCATGGCGATGATGGGCACTGGCGCGGCCAGCGGTCCGAATCGTGCGCGCGAAGCGACCGAAGCGGCCATCCGCAACCCGCTGCTCGAAGACGTGAACCTGCAGGGTGCCCGCGGCATTCTGGTCAACATCACTGCCGGTCCTGACCTGTCTCTGGGTGAGTACTCCGACGTGGGTAGCATCATCGAAGCGTTCGCCTCCGAGCACGCCATGGTCAAGGTCGGTACCGTTATCGATCCGGACATGCGCGACGAGCTGCACGTGACCGTGGTTGCCACTGGCCTGGGTGCAAAAATCGAGAAGCCTGTGAAGGTCATCGACAACACCATGCAGACCGCTCAAGCCGCACCTGTGCAGCAACAAGCCGTCCGTCAGGAACAGCCTTCGGTCAACTACCGCGATCTGGACCGTCCTACCGTGATGCGCAATCAGGCTCACGCAGGCGCCACTGCTGCGGCAAAAATGAATCCGCAAGACGATCTGGATTACCTGGACATTCCAGCATTCCTGCGTCGTCAGGCTGATTGATGAGTTCTATCAGGGGTATAAGGGTGATTGGTGTTCAGCAAAGGCCAGGTCTGCTATCATCGCCAGCCTTTGTTGATACTAATTCGCGATATGCGCTGAAGCGGCCAATGCCATGATTAAACAACGCACCCTGAAGAATATTATCCGTGCCACAGGTATCGGCCTGCACTCGGGGGAAAAGGTTTACCTGACCCTCAAACCTGCACCTGTGAACGCTGGCATTGTGTTTTTCCGTACCGACCTCGAGCCGGTCGTCCAGATCAACGCACATGCGCTGAACGTTGGCGACACCACGCTCTCCACCACGCTGTTCAACGGCGATGTGAAGGTCGATACGGTTGAACACTTGCTGTCGGCCATGGCTGGCCTTGGCATCGATAACGCCTACGTTGAACTCTCTGCCTCCGAAGTTCCAATCATGGATGGCAGCGCAGGTCCCTTCGTATTCCTGATTCAATCAGCTGGCCTGGAAGAACAGGACGCACCGAAGAAATTCATACGCATTCTGAAAGAAGTCTGCGTTGAAGAAGACGGCAAATTCGCCAAGTTCGTGCCGTTTGAAGGATTCAAGGTGGGCTTCGAAATAGATTTCGACCACCCGTACCTGAAAAACCGCACGCAAACGGCGTGTGTGGATTTCTCCAGTACTTCGTTCGTAAAAGAAGTAAGCCGTGCGCGTACCTTTGGCTTCATGAAAGACATCGAGTACCTGCGCAAGCACAACCTTGCACTGGGCGGCAGCGTTGAAAACGCGATCGTCGTGGACAAGGACGGCGTGTTGAACGAAGACGGCCTTCGATATGAAGACGAGTTCGTCAAACACAAGATCCTGGATGCCATCGGTGACCTGTATCTGTTGGGCAACAGCCTGATCGGCGAGTACCAGGGCTTCAAGTCGGGCCACGGTCTGAACAATCGTCTGCTGCGTGCGTTGATCGCCCAGGAAGACGCCTGGGAAGTCGTGACCTTCGCTGATGCCAGTACCGCACCGATCTCGTACATGCGCCCTGTCGCGGCGGTGTAACAGTCTTTTCTTCTCTGTTTGAATATTTGAGGCCACCTTTGGGTGGCCTTTTTTATTTGGTTGTTGGGGGCTGAGATTGGGGGCATATCCGTTATTTGGGGGTGGCTCGGATATGGGTTCCGCTTTTACAGCGGGCTCTGCCTAACGGCAGAAGTGTTTCGCCTGCGGCGAGTTACTTGAAAAGACACCAAGTAACCAAGTGTCCTGGCTCCTGGTTTGGTCCGACTTCGTCGGATTCCCTCAGCTCCGGCGACGCTCCGTGGGCCCGCGCCGAACGGACATCCATGTCCTGACGGCGCTCTTGCGGCATCCATGCCGCTCGGCCCACTCCGCGTCGCCTGCGTTCGGCCTGCACCCAAGTCGCGATGGGTGTCGTATGATCTATCGCGCACAGAGATCAAAATCAAAAGGGAACGCTTATTTTGAATCCTGTCAGCGCCACCGTGATAATGGATAAATCCATCAAACGACGCGCCCAAAGCCTAACTGGCCGCGTCTTTAGCCTTCCCATGCGCCGCCAACCGCTCCAGCGCCGCCTTCAACTTCGGATCACTGATCCCCTCAGCCGTTTCATTCAACGTCTCGGCCGCCGCCGCCGACAGGTCCCGCGCCTGAACCACCGTCGCCCCGCGCATTACCGGCGGCTGCACCTTGAGCTGCAAGCGCGTCAGATTGGCAAACTCCTTGAACCCCACCAACTGGCGCTGCAAGCGCTTCTGCTGATAACGCAGACGCGTCGCCCAATGCCCATCGGTCACCACCAACAGCAACGTGCCCTCACGCCACGACGCCACATGGCAATGCGCCCGCGCAGCCGGTTGCAACTGGCTTTCCAGCAGACGCTGCAAATGCGCCAGGCGCTGGGCGTGGTTGAAGATCGCTTTGAGCGGCCGGGCGTCGCGCAAAAGAACGGCCGGTGGGCGAGCCGGTGAAGGACGAAATACCATGAGTGTTGCCTTTTGATACAAGCCCGTGATGTTATCAGAAAGCGGCATCAGGCCCTGAACGCATGGGTTTAATGCATGCATGGCCTGAAGTTTTGTGAAAAAACATTAATGAATCTTCTTCCCTCAATGGGTTGAAGTCCGAAGAAATGCCCCTATTGTACTTCTGCCCCGTAACATTGCTGTGCCAGCATCGTGGAATAACGCCACTTTCCTCACCACCATTTCCGGGTAGAATGCTCGTTCGCATGCGGCCATGAGGGCTGCACGGGCGACTCACGGGGCCGCCCTCCATCCCTATGTGTGGAAGATCCTGTCGATATGTTTGCACCTTTGTTAAAAAAACTTTTCGGAAGCAAGAACGAGCGCGAAGTGAAGCGCATGCTCAAGACGGTCCAGATCGTCAACAGCTTCGAAGAGCAAATGGTGGCCCTTTCGGACGAGCAGCTGCGCGCCAAGACCGAAGAGTTCAAGGCCCGCTTCGCCAAAGGTGAGACCCTCGATAAGCTCCTGCCTGAAGCCTTCGCGGTCTGCCGTGAAGCGGGCAAGCGCATCATGGGGATGCGTCACTTCGACGTTCAGTTGATCGGCGGCATGACGCTGCACGAAGGCATGATCGCCGAGATGCGTACCGGTGAAGGTAAAACCCTGGTGGCGACACTGGCGGTGTACCTCAACGCGCTGTCCGGCAAGGGCGTGCACGTTGTAACCGTGAACGACTACCTGGCCCGTCGTGACGCCAACTGGATGCGTCCTCTTTACGAATTCCTCGGTCTGTCGGTCGGCGTCGTCACGCCATTCCAGCCGCCCGAAGAAAAACGCGCCGCTTACGGCTCGGACATCACCTACGGCACCAACAACGAATTCGGCTTCGACTACCTGCGCGACAACATGGCGTTCAGCCTGGAAGAAAAATTCCAGCGCGAGCTGAATTTCGCCGTGATCGACGAAGTGGACTCGATCCTCATCGACGAAGCCCGTACGCCGCTGATCATCTCCGGCCAGGCCGAAGACAGCTCCAAGCTCTACACCGAAATCAACAAGCTGATCCCTAAACTCGAGCAGCACATCGAGGAAGTGGAAGGCCAGGTGACCAAACAGGGCCACTACTCCATCGACGAGAAATCCCGTCAGGTGGAGCTGAACGAGTCCGGTCACCAGTTCATCGAAGAAATGCTCACCGAAGTCGGCCTGCTGGCTGAAGGCGAGAGCCTGTACTCGGCACACAACCTGGGCCTGCTGACCCACGTTTATGCCGGTCTGCGTGCACACAAGCTGTTCCATCGCAACGTCGAGTACATCGTTCAGGACGGCGGCATTCTGCTGGTCGACGAACACACCGGGCGTACCATGCCGGGTCGTCGTCTGTCCGAAGGCCTGCACCAGGCGATCGAAGCCAAGGAGCACCTGAACATTCAGGCCGAGAGCCAGACCCTGGCCTCGACCACGTTCCAGAACTACTTCCGTCTGTACAACAAGCTGTCCGGCATGACCGGTACCGCCGACACCGAAGCGTTCGAATTCCACCAGATCTACGCTCTGGCCGTGATGGTCATTCCGCCAAACAAACCGTTGGCGCGTAAGGACTTCAACGACCTGGTCTACCTGACCGCCGAAGAGAAATACGCGGCGATCATCACCGACATCAAGGCCTGCCTGGCCGAGCAGCGTCCGGTGCTGGTAGGTACAGCGACCATCGAAACTTCCGAGCACATGTCCAACTTGCTCAAGAAAGAAGGCATCGATCACAAGGTCCTGAACGCCAAGTTCCACGAAAAAGAAGCTGAAATCATCGCGCAGGCCGGTCGTCCGGGCGCCCTGACCATCGCCACCAACATGGCCGGTCGTGGTACCGACATCCTGCTGGGCGGCAACTGGGAAGTGGAAGTTGCAAGCCTGGAAGACCCGACGCCAGAGCAGATCGCACAGATCAAGGCCGACTGGCAGAAGCGTCATCAGCAAGTGATTCAGGCCGGTGGCCTGCACGTGATCGCCTCCGAGCGTCACGAATCCCGTCGTATCGACAACCAGCTGCGCGGTCGCGCCGGTCGTCAGGGCGACACCGGTTCGAGCCGTTTCTACCTGTCGCTGGAAGACAGCCTGATGCGCATCTTCGCCTCCGACCGGGTGAAGAACTTCATGAAGGCGCTGGGCATGCAGTCCGGCGAGGCGATCGAGCACCGCATGGTGACCAACGCCATCGAGAAAGCACAACGCAAGGTTGAAGGCCGCAACTTCGACATTCGTAAGCAACTGCTCGAGTTCGACGACGTTTCCAACGAACAACGTAAGGTGATCTACCACATGCGCAACAGCCTGCTGGCTGCGGCGAACATTGGTGACACCATTGCCGAGTTCCGCGAAGAAGTCCTGGACGCCACCATCAGCGCGCACATTCCGCCGCAGTCGCTGCCAGAGCAGTGGGACGTGGCCGGTCTGGAAGCCGCTCTGAACAGCGACTTCAGCGTCAAGCTGCCGATTCAGCAGTGGCTGGACGAAGACGATCACCTGCACGAAGAAAACCTGCGTCCGAAACTGCTGGAAGCCATTCTGTCGGCTTACAACGAGAAAGAAGACCAGGCCAGCGCCGAAGCCCTGCGCACCTTCGAGAAGCAGATCCTGCTGCGCGTTCTGGACGACCTGTGGAAAGACCACCTGTCGACCATGGACCACCTGCGTCACGGCATCCACCTGCGCGGCTACGCTCAGAAAAACCCGAAACAGGAATACAAGCGCGAGTCCTTCACCCTGTTCCAGGAACTGCTGGATTCGATCAAGCGCGACACCATTCGTGTGCTGTCCCACGTCCAGGTTCGCCGCGAAGACCCGGCCGAAGAAGAGGCGCGCCTGCGTCGCGAAGCCGAAGAGCTGGCCCAGCGCATGCAGTTCCAGCACGCCGAAGCACCGGGTCTGGATCAGCCGCTCGCACTGGTTGAGGAGGGCGATGACGTCGCTGTCGCCGCCGCTGCCCTGTCGCCGGTTCGCAACGACCAGAAACTGGGTCGCAACGAGCTGTGCTGGTGTGGTTCGGGCAAGAAATTCAAGCATTGCCATGGCCAGATCAACTAAGTAACGGCCTGGCTCTAGCTTTGACGTAACACCACGCCGCGACCGGCCCAGCCGTCGCGGCGTTTTTCAATATCGCGCCGCACCGGGAATGCCGGGCGGCATGACTACTTTTCAAGGAGCGCATTTCATGGCTGTTGGTCTTGGTCCTCTGCCGACGCTGCACCCGGTTCCCGGTTTCGAACTGGGCATTTCCTCTGCCGGTATCAAGCGCCCGGGGCGCAAGGACGTCGTGGTCATGCGCTGCGCCGAAGGTTCGAGCGTGGCTGGCGTGTTCACCCTGAACGCGTTTTGCGCAGCCCCCGTGATCCTCTCCAAGCAGCGCGTGGGCGGTACCGTTCGCTACCTGTTGACCAACACCGGCAACGCCAACGCAGGCACCGGTGAGCCGGGTCTGGTGGCTGCCGAGCGCACCACTGCCAAACTGGCCGAGCTGACCGGCGTCGACGCAAGCGCCGTGCTGCCATTCTCCACCGGCGTGATCGGCGAGCCGCTGCCTGTGGAAAAGATCGAAGGCGCACTGCAAGCCGCGCTGGACGACCTGTCTGTGGATAACTGGGCGGCTGCGGCCACCGGCATCATGACCACCGACACCCTGCCAAAAGGCGCCAGCCGTCAGTTCCAGATCGACGGCGTGACGGTCACTGTCACTGGCATCAGCAAGGGCGCGGGCATGATTCGTCCGAACATGGCCACCATGCTCGGCTACATCGCCACCGACGCCAAGGTTTCCCAGAGCGTGCTGCAAGACCTGATCCGCGACGGCGCCAACAAGTCGTTCAACCGCATCACCATCGATGGCGACACTTCGACCAACGACTGCTGCATGCTGATCGCCACCGGCCAGGCCGACCTGCCGGAAGTCACCCAAGCTCGTGGCCCGCTGTTCGACGCCCTGAAAAAAGCCGTGTTCGAGGTCTGCATGGAGGTCGCTCAGGCCATCGTGCGTGACGGCGAAGGCGCGACCAAGTTCGTGACCGTTGAAGTCAACGGCGGCGGCAATCATCAGGAATGCCTGGACGTCGGCTACACCGTCGCTCACTCGCCGCTGATCAAGACTGCACTGTTCGCCTCCGACCCGAACTGGGGCCGCATCCTGGCCGCTGTGGGCCGCGCAGGCGTGCCGAATCTGGACGTGAGCAAGATCGACGTGTTCCTCAGCGGCGTGTGCATCGCCAGCAAAGGCGCACGCGCCACGACCTACACCGAAGAGCAGGGCTCGGCGGTGATGGCCGAAGAGGAAATCACCATCCGCATCGAGCTGGGCCGTGGTGATTGCAGCGAAACCATCTGGACGACCGACCTGTCCCACGAGTACGTGAAGATCAACGCGGAATACCGCACCTGATTTTCACAATGGTCAGTTTTTAAGGAAGGCTAAACGTGAAACGCATCCATGTAGCCGCCGCGGTCATTCGCGGCACCGACGGCAAGATCCTCATTGCCCGGCGCGCTGACAAGCAGCACCAGGGCGGCTTGTGGGAGTTTCCCGGCGGCAAGGTCGAGCCCGACGAAACCGTCGAGGCGGCATTGTCCCGCGAGCTGAAGGAAGAGCTGGGCATCGTGGTCGCGAAGGCGCGGCCATTGATCAAGATCCAGCACGACTACCCGGACAAACAGGTGTTACTGGATGTCTGGGAAGTCTCGTCTTTTACCGGCGAGCCCCACGGCGCCGAGGGCCAGCCATTGGCCTGGGTGTCGAACCGGGAGCTGGCCAGTTACGAATTTCCTGCGGCGAATCAGCCAATCGTCGCGGCTGCCCGCTTGCCGGGCGAGTACCTGATCACGCCGGATGCCCTGGAAACGCCTCAACTGCTCAAGGGCATGCAGAAGGCGATTGCCGATGGCATCAAGCTGATCCAGCTGCGCGCGCCCAATGGCTACGACCCCAAGTACCGCGACGTCGCGGTGGATGCGGTGGGCCTCTGTGCAGGCAAGGCGCAGTTGATGCTCAAGGGCCCGCTGGAGTGGCTGGGTGACTTCCCGTCTGCCGGCTGGCACCTGACCAGCGAGCAGTTGCGCAAGTACGCCAGCAAAGGTCGTCCATTCCCGGAGGAGCGCTGGCTGGCGGCTTCGTGCCACAACGCTGAAGAGTTGTCTCTGGCTGAGCAGATGGGTGTGGATTTCGTCACCCTGTCGCCGGTTCAGCCGACCCTGACTCACCCCGACGCTCAGCCATTGGGCTGGGAGCAGGCGAGGGCGTTGATCGAAGGGTTCAGCAAGCCGGTTTATCTGCTGGGTGGCGTTGGCCCGGCGGAGCGCCAGCAGGCGTGGGAACACGGCGCGCAGGGCGTGGCGGGGATTCGGGCGTTTTGGCCGAAAGGGTTTGAGTGAGCCTGATCCGTTCACTGTGGGAGCCGGCTTGCTGGCGAAAGGGGCAGGTCAGTCACAGATTCATTAGCTGACACCCCGCATTCGCCAGCAAGCCGGCTCCCACAAAGGATCGCGTTCATCCCGGCAAAGGTGTGTCACTCCGGTTTTTTAGCAGGCTGCCACAAAATCTCCGCCACACCCTGGCGCTTCGCGATGATCCGCGCCGCCACAAACAGCAAGTCCGACAACCGATTGATATACGCCAGCCCAACCCCGGACAGTGGCTCAACAGCATTGAGATGCTGACAGCGCCGCTCGGCACTGCGCGCCAGGCTGCGGCAAACGTGGGCCTGGGCGATCAGTGACGAACCGCCGGGCAGAATGAAATTCTCCAGCGGGCCCACTTCTTCGTTCCACTGATCAATGGCGGCTTCCAGCCGTTCGATTTCCGTCGTGTTCAGCGCCTGATACTCAGGCATCGCCAGCTCGCCGCCGAGGTCGAACAAACGGTGCTGACAAGGCGCCAGCACATCGATCACCTCCTGCATCGCCGGCATGGCGTGGGCCACCCCTTCAAGGCCTGCCAGCAGCAAACCCAGCTGGCTGTTCAGCGTGTCGACCTCGCCGATGGCCTCGATGCGTGGATGATCCTTGGGCACCCGCCGACCATCCCCCAGACCGGTTTCGCCCTTGTCGCCGGTGCGCGTGTAAATTTTCGACAAGCGAAATCCCATGGTTCTACTCCCGGTCGTTCTGACCAATGATCTGCGGGGCGGGCACGTTCATCGGGTTGCCCGCCAACGGCAGACGCAACGTGAAACAGGTGCCCTGGCCGAGGGTGGAGTGCACCTCCATCTGGCCTTTGTGGTTGTTGGTGATGATGAAATACGACACCGAAAGCCCAAGCCCTGTGCCCTGGCCGACCTCCTTGGTGGTAAAAAACGGCTCGAAGATACGTTTGCGCACGCTTTCGGGCATGCCGACGCCGTTGTCTTCGACCTGGATTTCGGCCCATGGCGGGTTCAGGCGCGTGCGCAAAATGATGCGTCCGGGCTCGGTTTCGTGGTCCCGCTGGTGAATCGCCTGCGCCGCGTTTTTCAGCAGGTTGAGCAGCACTTGCTCCAGCTCGTTGGCGGTGCCGGGAACCGGGCCGAGTGTCGGGTCGAACTGGCGCAGGATGTTCTGGCCCTTGAAGTCGAAACCGATGGTCAGGTCGAAATCGTTGCTGGCGATTTCCACCGCCTGATCGATCAGTGCGGGCAGGTCGCACGGCGCCATCTGCCGGTTGCTGCGTCGGCTGAAACTGAGCATATGGCTGACGATCTTCGCCGCCCGCGCGCCGGCCTGCTGGATGCCGTCGAGCAACTGCGGCACTTCCCGCGCGGCGAGGTACTGATTCACTGCCGACAGCTCGATGCCTTCCTGCTCGGCCTGCTCCAGATTCTTCGGCAGCTCCGGCGACAGGCGCCGGCGAATGTTCTGTACGTTGTGCATGATCGCGCCGAGGGGGTTGTTGATCTCGTGGGCCATGCCCGCCGCCAGACCGCCCACCGAGAGCATCTTCTCAGACTGCACCATCATGTCTTCCAGCGACAGACGCTGGGTGATGTCGTCGATACGGATCACCACGCCACGCCCGGCGCCGCCGGTCAGCGGGTAGAAAGTCAGCGCGAAGTGGCGGGTGAGGTCGTCTTTGACCCAGGTGACGCGTTCGATCTTGGTCACCGTGTGGCGTTCGACGGTCTGTTTGATCTGCGGCAGAAACGCCTTCATCGGCGGGAAGGCCAGGAAAATTGGCTGGTTCAGCGCTTCGTCCAGCGGCGTGCCGGAGAGGGCGCCGGCCTCCTGGTTCCACTGAGTGACGTACAGCTGCTCATCGAGGGCAATCAGCGCCGAGGGCATGGAGTCGATGATGCTGTTCAGATAATTCTGAAAACCGGTGAGTTTTTTCTCGATCTTGCTACGGACCTGCACTTCCAGTTCCAGTTTGCGGTTGGTGTGGCGGGTCTCTTCGGCCAGCCCCTGCGCTTGATCGTAGGCGTCTTGAGACTCGTCGCGGGCGCGCTTGAGCTGTTGCTCGCGGGCCTCCATGCGCGACAGCATGGTGTTGAAGGCTTCGGCCAGCGAGCCGATTTCGTCCTGATTGCCGGGGCCTGCGCGCAGGGCGTAGTTCTCTTCACGCGTCACACGACGCGACAGTTCTTCGAGCTGATAAATGGGTTCGGTGATGAAGCGCCGGATCTGCCGGGCCACGCCTGCCCATAGCAGCACGCTGAAAACCAGGATGCCCAGGCTCGCAGTCAGTGTGCCGGTGTAGAAGGCCGTCGGCAGTTCGCTACTGGCCACCAACAGCAAATGACCCGGCGCCTGCCCCTGTTTGGGGACCGGGACGACCTGAGTGTTGCGAAATTCGGTGATGCGCCAGCTTTCCAGATTGCGGTAGTGGTCGGGCAGACGCAGTTTGTCGCCCTGTTGCATCTGCGCCAGGCGATTGCCGTTGCTGTCGTAGACGGCGGCGGCGCGCAGGGGGCCGTAGTTTTTCAGCTCCTTGAGCAGCGCCTGGGCACCATAGGGCGAGGACAGGGCTTGCTCGGACAGCCCGGGGTTGCTGATCAGGCGGCCGATGGTCTGCAGGGCCTGCGGCGCCATGGCTTCCTGGGAAATGTAGTAAGCGGCGCTGATGAAGGTCAGGTTGGCGACCAGCAGAACGGTGGTCAGCAGAACCAGCAGGGCCGCCAACAGCTTCTGGCCGACCGGCAGGTTTTCGAGGCGCTGGCGCAATGGCATGGGGCAGAGTCACTGACAGATAAGAAAGTGGAGGTTAGCGCTGTTCGGGGCGCGAGCAAACCCGCGATGCAAAACCGATGCTGTGGCGCACCTCTTCTGTAGAGTCCAGCAAGCTGTGGCTACTACAGAGCAGGCAGGCCTTTGGATGTCAGATGCCGCACCAGTCGCTCGCGCAGGGCGTTCATCAGAGGAGCCTCAATGCCGTGCTGCACCGCAGCGTCGCACACATACCCCAGCAAATAGCTGATCTCGGTCCTGCGCCCTTGGGCGACATCCTGATACATCGAGGAATAATTGGCCGCTGTAGCAGTCATCACTCGACTCACTTCTTCGTGCAATCCCGCCGCTGCCTGAGGCTGTCCGCAACCTTGCAGCACCTGAACCAGCTCATCGCACAATGCGGTGACCTCTTCGGCGTGCTCCAGCAACTCGCCGTTACGACATCCTTTCAGCACCGTGAGCGGGTTGATCGCGCAGTTAAGCGCCAGTTTGCGCCACAGACGGTCGAGGATGTCCGCGGTCCATTCACAGGGAATGCCTGCCTGTTTCAACTCTTCGAGCCAGTCGGGGGGCAGGTGCTGCTCGCCGTCACCGAGCCAGTTGCAGCCTTGGCCTGCGAAGACCACGCTGAAATCCTCATCGCGAAACGCGCCTTCGGTGCTGGAGACAAAAATGCAGCGCGCTTGAGGCACTGCTTTCGCTACGGCCTGCTGGCTGCCAAGACCGTTCTGCAACAGAAGAATCTCGGCCCCAGACGTCAGGCGGGGCGCAACGCTGGCGACGGCCTGTTCTGCATCGTAGGCCTTGCAGGCCACCAGCAGGCGCTGGATCGGTTCGGGATCGTCGACAAGCTGTGCGCCAATATCGAATGTCTGACGCTGACCCTGTTCGCTCAAGGTCAGTCCGCCTTGGCGTTCGTAGGCCTGCAGACGCTCGCGATTGCGCAGCAGCAGACGCACCGGCAACCCCGCGCGAGCCAGTCGCGTAGCCCACAGGCTGCCCAGGCTGCCGGCGCCCAGCACGTGCCATATTGTCGGTTTCAAGAGAGGGGGCGCCGCAGGTCAGTGAGCACGCAGAAAGGGTAAAACAAAAACGACATCGCAGGCTCACATGAACAGGGGAAAAGTCTCGTTATAATGAGCGGGCTTTCATACCGTCAAGTCAGGCGTGCTCCATCTACATGTCGAGCCGCGCCGTATCAATTGGAGAATCTACATGCCCTCGTTCGACGTAGTGTCCGAACTGGATAAACACGAAGTCACGAATGCCGTCGACAACGCGATCAAGGAGCTGGACCGCCGCTACGACCTCAAAGGCAAAGGCAGCTTCGA
>Ga0213837_1000525_pt1 | contig 37137 bp, 27 predicted proteins | sample SWPATP12_FD_160572 | JGI IMG/M metagenome (GOLD analysis project Ga0213837, IMG submission 160572) | Coastal seawater microbial communities from Marineland, Florida, United States - SWPA TP1 #2 | ecosystem: Environmental > Aquatic > Marine > Coastal | place: USA: Florida | collected 2016-08-06
ACAGACCTTGGATATGATTTTCGTTTTCTTTTCTCAGGTAAAATAAGCCGTTTTCCGTTATCTCTTAGTTCTTTAAGCTTCTTAGGAACTGTGCCTGGGCTGCGGCCTGAACACCATAAAAACTCATCTTGTATTAGATACAGAGCATTGATAAAGCTAATTCGCAGCGGTTTGACGTTATGCGCTTTCGCCATCTCGGCCATTTCCAGCCTGACGATGTTATAAGATGTCATTATTCCCCAGATTTCTTGGTATATTCCTTCATTCTTTAAACTTCTTAAAACGGGCTTGTTTGATAGCTGATATTGCTTTAATTCGCCATAGCCTTGCTCGATTTCCCAACGTTGCCAGTAAACGTCTAATAAGTCTTTTAAGGGATACCTTTCAGGGCACAAACATGAAGTAATAAACCCTTTAATTTCGCCTTTCGGGTTTGGGATGAATATTAATCTTGCTTGCCACGTATTGCCAAGAAACGGCGCGGCCTGTTTCGCTTGCGGTGAGATTGGCATGTCAATTAGGTGGTCATATTCACTGTATGATTCAACGATTTCATATCGCATTTTACTCTTTATTGGAGTGAGCCAGTGACTATTCGTCCCAGCTCCCTGCCAACTAGTGAATAACTCTGCTGACATAAAGCCTCGATCAAATAACGTGAGTGAATTTTCTGGTGCCGAGCCAACGAGTTGCTGAGCATAGTGTATTTCACTATTAGTGATAGGACCAAACGCAGCGTCTGATATTAAATGGGTTCGCGTTGACATTAAGGTCACAGCTAACACAGAGGGGAAATTTGCGGTACTTCTAGCGTAACCAAAGTGTTGGTTACTTTCCGTGTCTTGCGTTTTAAATTGAGTGCCATCAACGCTTAAGAGTTTTAAGCCACAGACTTCATCAAATGCCTGCGACTTTTCCCATTGTGAAGCGGTAAACTTAAACAAGTAGCGCATCGGCTCAGCGCCTAGTTTTTCCTTACCTTTAATGATGCTGCTAGTCGCTAAAGGAGGTAGCTCTCCTCTTGCATCTGGAAAGGCTAACTCCAGTTTGTCACAAACTTCAGGTATCGAACGGTTTCTTAATAAGCCGATACCTAATACAAGCCAAACCGCTTGCTCAGCAGGAAATCGGCGTTTGCGCACAGACGCCTTTCCTGTTTGCTTAACCGCTTCTTCAATCCACTCTAAGGGAATGTGCTTAGTAAATGCATCGATATCGTGCTCTTGGCAGAACTCAGAAGTAAGATGTAATTCTTTTAAAAATTCAGACATAAAAATAGGCCACAACTTGCGTTGCGGCCTATTATGAAGCCTCTGGAAGATCGTTCAATTAGCTAAAACGATCTGCATTAAACAAATGTTGGGCTTTCTTAAAAATGATTGTGATGTATGAACTTAAGCGCCTTTTTGGCGTTTCATCGCATCAAAGAACTCATCATTGGTTTTCGTCATGGCTAATTTATCAATCAAAAATTCCATGGCTTCCACTTCTTGCATTGGGTTAACAATCTTACGCAGTATCCACATCTTCTGCAGTTCGTCTTGTGAGGTCATTAACTCTTCACGACGCGTACCTGAGCGGTTGAAGTCGATAGCAGGGAATACACGACGCTCTGCAATCTTACGGTTCAGGTGTAACTCCATGTTACCTGTACCTTTAAATTCTTCGTAGATAACTTCGTCCATCTTAGAACCAGTATCAACAAGCGCAGTCGCGATGATAGTCAAGCTACCACCCTCTTCCACGTTACGAGCCGCACCGAAGAAACGTTTTGGCTTATGTAAAGCGTTGGCATCAACACCACCAGTAAGAACCTTACCAGACGAAGGAATTACTGTGTTATATGCACGAGCTAAACGCGTAATGGAGTCTAATAAGATCACAACGTCTTTTTTGTGTTCAACTAAACGTTTAGCTTTTTCGATAACCATTTCCGCAACCTGCACGTGACGGCTAGCTGGCTCGTCAAACGTTGATGCAACCACTTCACCTTTTACCAAGCGCTGCATCTCGGTTACTTCTTCCGGACGTTCGTCAATCAACAACACCATAAGCGTTGCTTCAGGGTGATTTGCCGCAATCGAAGTGGCAATGTTCTGCATTAACATAGTTTTACCGGCTTTTGGTGGAGCCACTATCAAACCACGCTGACCGCGACCAATTGGTGCCGCTAAGTCTAATACACGAGCCGTAATGTCTTCGGTTGAACCATTACCACGTTCCATAGTGAAACGAGAGGTTGCGTGTAAAGGAGTTAAGTTTTCGAAAAGGATTTTGTTTCTGGAGATTTCAGGTTTGTCGTGGTTAACCTGTTCAATCTTTAATAGGGCGAAATAACGTTCAGAATCTTTTGGCGGACGAATCAAACCTGAAATTGAGTCACCGGTACGAAGGTTAAATCGGCGAATCTGGCTTGGTGAAACATAAATGTCGTCCGGACCAGCTAAATAAGAAGAGTCGGCTGAACGTAAAAAACCAAAACCATCTTGCAGTATTTCTAACACCCCATCGCCGTAAATGGATTCGCCACTCTTAGCGTGTTTCTTTAGGATTGAAAAGATGATGTCTTGCTTGCGAAGACGGGCCATGTTCTCTAAACCCATAGACTCAGCTAATTTAACTAGTTCGCTGATAGGCTTATTCTTTAATTCACGTAAATGCATATAGGATGTCTTTGTTATTGATATGAACTATCTGAAGTTGTTTATAGTTTGGTTTATGAACGCGCAGGTGTGCGCTAACTGATAGATAAGTTAGCAGTATTTTTGACCACCGTAAAGTTTAGATCCCACGATTATTCCCGAAATTCCCAATTTTTTTCGAAATTTTTGCCCTCAGTCAAAAAGTGACGATGATTTGTTATTTTATCGCTCAAAATAAACGCATAATTTATGACAAGTCGGAGTCGACCCGCACGCAATTATTGGGTACATTGGTTGTTTAAAGTAAATATTCTATTTTGAGGTAAGCAAAACCATGACTACTTTTAATACAAATTGGCAACGTGCAGTGATCAAAGTCGGAAGCGCTTTGATTGCACCCGACGGAAAACACGTCAGCGGCCAATATGTATTACCCATTGCCAAATTTATCAATGATGCTAAAGCACAAGGCAAAGAAGTGGTTCTGGTTTCCTCCGGCTCTGTAGCCGCGGGGCGAGGTTCTATTCATAGTCATGAACAAGGCACCACCATTGCTGAAAAACAAGCAATGGCCGCCGTTGGCCAAGCCAAGATGATGGAAAACTGGCAACGTTTTTTTGATTTTAGTTGTGCACAACTCTTAATCACTCATGGTGACTTACGAGATCGCAAACGTTATGTGAACATCAAGAATACGGTTCGAGAACTATTAGCCAATCAAATCTTGCCCATCATTAATGAGAACGACACCGTCGCCACCGAAGAGCTAAAAGTGGGTGACAACGATAATCTCGCCGCGTTAGTTGCATTAGTGTGTGAAGCGGACGCGTTATTTATCTGCAGTGATATTGACGGCTTGTATGACGCCGACCCAAATTCAAACCCCAACGCCAAACTCATTCCAGAAGTGGAACAAGTCACCCCTGAAATCTATCAACTGGCGGGGGGCACCAAGAACAAGATTGCCACTGGCGGCATGAAAACCAAATTACAAGCGGCGGAAAAAACCACCAGCAATGGCATCGATACCTTTATTATCAATGGTAAAAAAAGCGCCGTATTTAACGACATACTCACTGGCAGGCAATTTGGTACCTGGTTTAAACCTTTAAAGAACAAAGACAACGCCAAGAAACAGTGGTTAAAACATACCTTAAATGCGGCTGGAAAAGTTGAAATAGATGCTGGTGCCTATAAGGCACTAGAGCAACAAGGCGCTTCTTTATTAGCCAAAGGCATCAGCCAAGTTAGTGGCGAATTCATTCGTGGCGAAGCCGTAGACGTAGTGTTTGAAAATAAAATTTTGGCTCGTGGTTTAATCCAATACAGTAGCTCTGAGTTGGTGTTATTAGCGGGCAAACAAAGTGAGCAGTTTGAGTCTATTTTAGGTTTCAAACATAAAAATGAAGTGATCCACCGAGACGACCTCGTATTATTTAGTTAGGAATTAGATATGACCTTTTCAATGTTACAAATGGCAAAAGACACCCAACTTGCTTCTCAACAGGTCGCCACTTTGCCCACAACTACCAAAAATGATGTTTTGCAGGCGATTGCCAATAATCTGAGAAGCAATACGGCAAATATCATTGAAGCCAATGACTTAGACATAAAAAACGCTAAACAGTCGGGCCTTTCTGATGCCATGACTGACAGGTTGTTGCTGGATAAAGACAGAATTGAGTCCATTGCTCAAGCCGTGGAGCATATTGTTAGCCTCGAAGATCCGGTAGGCCTGACGACCAGCAATTCACGCCGTCCAAATGGACTGCAAATATCCAAACAACGTATTCCACTTGGCGTAATTGCTATGGTGTACGAGTCTCGTCCGAACGTAACAATCGATGCCGCTGTATTATGTTTTAAAGCCGGCAATGCCATTATTTTGCGAGGTGGCAAAGAGGCGATAAACAGTAACCTGGCCCTTGTTCAATGCATCCATGAGGCACTTCAACAGTTTGACATAGCGCCTGCAGCAGTGAGCCTGGTTCCAGATCCAGACCGTCAGCACCTGAATGAAATGTTAACTCTGTTTCAACACATTGACTTAGTGATACCTCGCGGTGGCGAGGGCTTGATTAAGTTTGTCACTGAAACCAGTCAGATTCCGGTGATCCAACACTTTAAGGGCGTGTGTCACTTATACATAGATAAAGACGCAGATTTAACTAAAGGACTGGATATTCTATTAAACGGTAAAGTACAACGCCCTGGCGTATGTAACTCATTGGAGACCTTGGTTGTACATGAATCTGTGGCCGCGGAGTTTTTACCTCAGGTTGCAAAAGCGTTTGCCGACAATGACGTTAAAGTTCATGCTTGCGAGCAGTCAATTAGTTATTTCGACAACGCCATTCCGGCCACAACGGCAGACTATGACGCGGAGTATTTGGCGTTAGAAATCGCAGTGCGAGTTGTGTCTGATTTTGAACAAGCTGTTCAACACATTCAAACCTATAGCTCCGGCCATACGGAAGTTATCGTGAGTCAGGATATCTGCGCGGTACAAGACTTTGTTCGCCAGATTAATTCGGCAGTCGTCATGGTGAACGCATCATCACGGTTCTCTGATGGTGGCGAATTAGGCCTAGGCGCGGAAATCGGCATTTCCACCAGCAAGCTGCATGCGTATGGCCCTATGGGACTGGAGTCGCTAACAACCGAAAAGTTTGTTGTTATCGGTGACGGCCAGATTCGACAATAACCTTTCCCTTATCAGGTAAAACACAGTTATTACTAGCTAACCCATTGAATAAATAATTTGATGGGTTACTATCATTCTTAATATCCACCCAAAGGAATTGTGAGTGTTAAACTTCAAGAACCGACAACTCATTACAAAAATGTTGTTATCTGTACTCTTGTTAAATTTGTGCACTCCTGCATTTGCTCAACTATTGGCGCCAGAAAATAAAATTCTGGTTTGTACGGCAGATGGATTCCAATGGCGCTCTACCGACTCTCGCGAACAGCATTATTTTCGACTCGCTAAACAGCTTGAATTGGATTTGGACGAGCTTGGTCTATCTGAGCCCGTTGCTGAAAAAGTGCAACTCACTAACTTCAACAGCCACGGCAACTGTACTTTATGCTTTTTTGAACCGACTCCCGTTTTAACTCAGAGTTATCAAGAAGTTTTTCTTACCGTATTAAATCAACACAACTATAAACATCTGGACGTCGCCACTCCTCCTATCCAACACAACAAATTTGTGCGACCTCCTAATAAAGCACCGCCTAAGTCCATTTCTTAATTTAGTTTTTTTATCAACATCCCATGTAATACCAATCTGCATAAAGAATTGGTATACGACCCTGAGGCCATCCAACACTTCGGGGTCATTTTGCTGTAATCATGTCAATTGAGCTTCATGCTCAAGCTTGGCATTACTTAAGTTTTAGAGAAATGAACAAATAATCCTTTATCCAGCGCCATCTATTGTTGGCACTTACGTGTACCCCTTTTGTTAGCCATTCGGACGACCAATCTGAAATAGAGCACATCACCATTACTAATCAGCATGTAATTTATAACGAACAAAAACAGGCACAGGGTGATGTCAACCAAACCGACGCCTCAGCATGGTTGAGTTCGGTGCCCGGTGCTGCTGTAAATAAAAATGGTGCCACCTCGGGTCTGGCCCAATACCGAGGTTTATATGGCGATCGTGTCACCGTTAAACTAGACGGCTTAAATATTATTGGTGCAGGCCCAAATGCCATGGATGCGCCTATGAGTTATGTCCCCAATAATCTAATCGATAATATGTCGGTTTACCGAGGCGTCACTCCTGTTTCTGCTGGCGTAGATACGCTAGGGGCGCAATTGATGTCTCACTCAAACAAGCAACATTTGCCACTAATGGTAATTTCGAATCTTTTGGTCAGGTGCATTTGGGTTACAACCAGCAAGGGGACAGTGTCAGTTTTGCGCCTATGGTTAACTTGGCAAAAGATGATCACGCCATTCTCGTTTATGCCAGCCAGCAAAAACAAAATGATCAGGAAACCGCAGACGATCTGACGATTTCCCCTTCTGAGTACGACAAGCAACTCTATGGGCTCAACTACCAATACCAGTTGAATAATGGCCAAGTAGGGTTTGCCATTCATTCAACAGACACTAGTCAAGCCGGAACGCCTGCCTTACCTATGGACGTGGACTACATAGAGGCTAACCGTTTTGAATTTAACGGCGAGCACGATTGGTTTAACCATGAGATAGTTTGGTCATTGAGTTATCTGGACGCCGAACACGGCATGGACAACTATGCCCTGCGACATAACATGAATGAAAACATGTATCGATACAATACGGCCGCAGCGACCAGTACAAACTTAAAATTTCATGCTAGCAAGTTATACGCCTTTGGTCGTCTGACCTACGGCCTCGATGGTTATTGGTCTGAACACGACTCAACCATTACCTCACCAAAAAATAGGATGTTTAATATTCTTAACTTCAACTCGGTGAAGGACAACCGTTATGGCGTGTTTGCAGAGTACGATAAAGCCTATTCGAGTGGCACTTGGTCATTTGGCCTTAGGCTCAAACAACATCAACAAGACGCGGACGATGTTGATCACCATATGGCCATGATGAATGACAACATTAAGATGCTAAAAAACAATTTTAATAATGCAGATAAAAACGACACTAAGTCGTTACATGATATAGCGATAAATTGGCATCATGATTTAAAAGATAACTTGCAAATATCGGTTGGCCTGGGTCAAAAACAACGCGCAGCTTCTTACCAAGAGCTTTACCTTTGGCTGCCGATGCAGTCGACCGGAGGATTGGCGGATGGCCGCACTTATGTCGGTGACATAAATTTAGAACCAGAAACTGCCAACCAGCTTAACTTAGGGCTCACTTGGAAAGGCAAATCGTTCCAGATCTCCCCTAATCTGTTTTACCAAAAAATCGACGATTATATTCAGGCTTTTCCTTCGACAAATATGGCAGCGAATATGGTAGCTAACATGATGACAGGAAAAATGCCGCTGCAATTTGCCAATGTGGAAGCGGAGTTAACAGGATTTGATCTTGACTTAACAGCTCAACTTTCAGAATTCTGGTCACTAGATATGATTGCAAGTTACGTGAAAGGTGAGCGTGGTGATATAAACGACAATTTGTATAGAGTAAGTCCTGCTAACTTAAACGCGACAATAAATTACCAGCAGGAAAATTGGCAACTCCGACTCAACTGGCATCTGTTTGCAAAACAGGACGACGTCTCTGTTATCAACGATGAAAAACCTACCTCTGGATATGGTTTAATAAATGTATCGGGACGTTATACCTGGTCGAATGTCCAGATCCATGCAGGGATTAGAAACCTGATGGACAAGAATTACATCGATCATTTAGCTGGCACAAACCGGGTAATGATGAGCGACATTCCAACTGGGAACAAACTACCCGGTGTTGGGCGAGACGTTTATGCCGCCTTAGTCTACTCCTTCTAATTGACCCTATCCCGTCCCCCCAAAATCGTGCGATCCCGTCTCTCCCCGGGATCGCCCTTTACCATCCCCCAGGCTCGCTCTTTACCGTCACCCCAGAACCGCCCTTTACCATCACCCCAGAATCGCCCTTACCAACACCCCAGGATCGCCCTTTACCATCACCCCAGAATCGCCCTTACCAACACCCCAGGATCGCCCTTTACCGTCACCCCAGAATCGCGCAGCGATATCTGGGGCCCAGTTACAAAAATAGGGTTCTAAGGTTGCCCGACCCCTTTCTATGAACAACATCCACTAACAGCCAACTAAGTGGTAATTGTCTAAATAAGATGAAATTTCCTGAGAGGTTTACAACAAAAAGAAAAAATTTTAATCTCGTTCCTAATTCAGTTCATTCAATTGGTGAAGTTCACTTCCGCACTGAATACTTCTGAATAAATCAACTAAGGAAAGTGTATGTTAGAACAAACCATGACTTCACAGGGGCTGTCCCGTTCAGTATTCAAAATACTGTTGTTTTTTGTTGTGGGGGGTCTTGCCGCATTTAGCCTCTTTGCGCTAATGGCTCATTTTGCTTATAACTCAGATACCAGTGTAATTGAACCCCAAAAAAACCTCGTTGTTGAAATGTTAAGTGTACCGGAAGACCGTCAGACGGAATTCACCGAACAGCGTCTGCCTGAACCCCCAACACGACCTCAAAAACCGCCAAAGCCCGAACCTATAGATAACAGGCCAGTAGAAAAAATAGCCTTAAATACATTAGATATCGATGTATCAGTTGGAGAATTTGCAATTTCAGGCATCGACTTAACTGGACCAACCGAAGGCGACGCAGTACCTATCGTAAGAGTAAGACCTAAAATTCCGATAGAAGCCATAAGAAATGGCATTGATGGTTGGGTAACCTTATCTTTCACAATAGATGAACTGGGCGGAGTTACCGATGTAAATATTATGGAAGCCGCACCAGAAAACTTGTTTGAAGACGTAGCTAAAAAGGCGCTAAAAAAGTGGAAATACAAGCCCAGATTAGAAAATGGTAAAGCTGTAAGTCAGCCCAATCAGACTGTGATGCTTGAATTTAATTTGAGCAAACGCTAGATAGGTTAAATTAGATCTTAGGTAATTACGTCTATAGAACTCGTGATATCAAATTCCGTCTGTCCATTGCCCCAAGTTGACAATTTAGCCAATTAGTAATTGGCTGCCATAGGGTTCCACAACCAAACACATAGTCAGTATAGCCACTTGCAACTGGTGTAAACCTCTACTGGATTACCGACTTCTCGGTAATGACACGAGATAGACTGACTTTTAAGAGTCGCCCAAGCGATATCTGAATATCCATAAATTGGTTTTGTTTCTACAAACATAAATAATTAAAAAATTTTAACCCCTTTTCTAAATCACCTTCGTTTTATTAGTGAAGTTGTCATCAGCGCTGAACACTTCTGAATTATTAATTTGAGGAAAGTGTATGTTAGAACAAACCATGACATCGCCGGCTTTGCCGCGATCTGTATTTAAAACATTAATATTTGTTGTTGTAGGCGGTTTGGCCGCATTTAGCCTTTTTGCAGTGATGGCGCATCTTGCTTATAACTCAAATACGAGTTTTGTTCCGCCGAAAGAAAACATCATTGTCGAAATGTTGCGAGCACCAGAGGACACGGACACTCAAATAATGAAGCCCAATTTGCCTGAGCCACCAGCGCCACCGCAACAGCCACCGAGACCAGAGCCGGTGAACAATACAACAACAGACAATATCGGAATGGGCACGTTGAACATAGACGCTACGGTTGGAACACTGGCCATTCCCGGACCTGACTTTACGGGACCAACAGAAGGTGATGCCTTACCGATCGTTCGTGTGAACCCAAAGTATCCGATACAAGCAGCAAGAGATGGCATAGAAGGATGGGTTACACTGTCTTTCACAATAGACGAAGTCGGTAAAGTCATTGATGTCGGCATTATGGACGCAAATCCAAAACGCGTATTCGATAAAGAAGCGAAAAAAGCACTTAAAAAGTGGAAGTACAAACCAAAATTGCAAAACGGCAAAGCGGTAAAACAACCCAATCAGAGTGTTTTGCTTGAGTTTAAACTGAGCCAAAGCTAATACCAATTCTGATAAGTAATTGGTATAACCTCAATTCGCGAAAAAGTTATAAGGAAATCTATGAGTTTTACTCTCAGTATCAAAGACTGGTTAAAAATAGGCGAATCAAATGAGAGTTTGATGCTTAAATACGGTCAAACGGGTGAAAGTAAATACTTAAAAGTACTTGTCGACCGATTGGCGGATGATCTCTACCACTTTATGGTCAGCCAATCGGATCAAGATACAGCCAAAGACATTTGCCAAATCAGTTGGGAAAAAGTCATCTATAGCCGCCGATCATATAGTGACAGCGGCAGTTTTAAGAGCTGGTTATTTAAGATTGCACGATTTAGCCTAATTGACGAAATGCGACGTAGACAGAGGTGGCAAATGGTCGAGTTAGAAGAACAAGCCGACCTGACGCCGTCTCAGTTGAGGATGATAGAAATGTCCCAACTCAACCTAACGTTTGATCAGGCGCTTGCCTCGTTACCCGTATTGCAACGTGAAGCCTTTATCTTGCAACAGGAAGGTTTTCGTTTAAGAGAAATATCCATTATCACAGGCAGCGAGATGGAGACGGTAAAAAGCCGTCTTCGTTACGCCAAACTAACCCTTAAATCCCTCATGAAGCTCGAGCTGGAGGGAGGTAACTATGAATAACAAACATTCAGAGCAAGCATTACAAGAATTGTATCAAGCTCGTAAAAATAAACTAAAAGCTCCGTTGGAACATAAGCAGGAAATTTTGGAGCACGCAAAACAACACAAGGCCAGTCCATGGCGATGGTTAAACTGGCAAAGCGCGGTTGCGTTCTGTTGTATGGTGGTTGTAGTAGGTCACTTAAGCAAAAAACCATCGCTTGATGAACAGCCGAGTTACACGGTCAGCCATAGTGTCAATTCCAATAACCAATCTGTGTATTACATGGATGTTGATTACGTTTCAGTTAACCAGGCACAAAAACAAAGTCCTTTTTCTGCCAAAAAAACGGATGAACATCAGGTTTATTTGAACTCGTTGGCGAAACTGGATAACCGCCGCCAATTAAGAGGAACAATCAAGCAAATCGATGACAAACTCGTGGTGGCAGTCTGTCAGCTTGGCGAAGTACAAATTTCAAAACAAATTGTGCAGCAATTACGACAACAAGGACTTATGAATGATTTAAACAAAGGGCAAGAAGTGTTGTTGCTTGCCAACCAACAAGGCTGGATTGTCGGAGTAGAAAGAGTACAAAATGGCCCAATGTGCCAAACCATTGGCAGCTAAGTAGACATTATTGAGAGTGCTTTATTCAGCACTCTCGAAAGAACGACAAAGCCGGCAAGAAAAAGAAGATAATTCACACCAACATGCCGCTATCAAAATGTACACCGAGTCCCGCGGTAAATAGCCAACAGCCCCAAAGGCTATGTTCTACTGCAACCAACAAAGTGGAACGTGAATGCATATAAGTAAATGCAAACACTAACCCGGCGATAAAGGAACCTAATACCGCAATCCAATTGGCGAACATTAGATGAGCTAATGAAAACGCCCCTGCACTTAACCAAGCACGCAAACTTTTGCTTTTGAAGATTTTTTTATAACGATGAAATAAATACGTCCTGAAAATTATCTCTTGTGGCCAGGCAGACAAAAGAGGATATAACACCAACAATCCCAACCACATCAATGTCTGCTCTAACGGTAAATTGAATAACCATTGTGGTGTTAACCACCAGCTCGCGACAGTGATGGCCAAAGCCGCGAGCAGAAAGTGTTTTAAAACGTTAGGTAAATGTTGTTTTAGTTTTTCCAAATTCCACAGGCGAAACCGCTTAAATCTAGGGTCTATCATCAGCAACATTAAACACCACAGTAAAATGGTGGTTAAACACAGCAGTAAATATGGCGCGACATCGTGTCTCAGGAAATAAAAGACAACTGGCAAGATCACAAACAAAAATACAAACTCGAAGAACAAAACTGGTTTAAACCAAGATTTTGGGATCTCAAACACAAACGCTCCTCATTGACTAGACTTGCCACTTACTAAGGGTAAATCAAATGCCAGATCTTGCTAATTCAATGGAAAAAATCTCTTTTCAAATCTCTTAACAAATGAGCAACTTGTAACCTATCTGCAATCATAATGTGTAAAACAGGTACGTTCAGTGAGTTTTATTTGACCTTGGGTTGTTCCTAAGATAGGTTACGCCAATGCGTAGTGCATTGTTAACGATATAGACAGTACAGGTTTAATCATGCAGCAGGAACCAGTCTTAAAAGTGACGATTTTATTTTATGAAGACAAAGACTTAACACTTCATCACGAAACCCATGAATTAGTTGTCAGTGCTTCAGGAAGAGTCATTATTCCAGACCACTTAAAAGAAGGTCGTTCCATTATTGCCGTTTGTGAAGGTGATGTTGATGTGCTGAATAAACTGGGCGAACGTATTTCACCACTAAAAGGTGTGGCATAAACGCTGTCTGAAATTGACATGAAATTGCACGATAACTAACACCGTAAAAAAGCAGAAGCTCCGAATTTACTGTTAAGTGTCTTTGCTCACCCTACTTGCAAAAAAAATGGACGTTTACCGTCCATTTTCAAATAATGTCTACTGTTATGATTACTAAACTGCTTCCAACTTAGTTGTCCTGTCCCTCACTATTTTAAGTTTTTTGATCATCCATAACAGTGAATAATTTGCTGCTAAAGTCACGACTAACATCACCGGCATCATCACCAATACTTGCCCAGTGTGAAGCGTTTGAAATCCGATGATCCCCATCCCCCAGCAAACCAATGTCCACTGAATAATGTACAAAACAGTTACGTGACGAGAACAATAAGTCAGGAAGTAATGCATCTTAGAAAAAGTACGTTTGCTTGATAAACGTTGAATAACAACATTGGCTAGCCACAATCCAACCAAGTTCAATCCCGTTAAGTACATGATGCCGCCAGGACCTGTATGGAAAAAGTCCGCGAAATGGTATTCAAAATTTGCCATAACCAGTGCACCACCAATTATCAATAAGCCAACTCCCCACTTCAAGCTGTCGGAGTACAAACGGCGGCTATCTTTATGTTCTGCATAACAACGACCAATAAATACCCCGATTAATATCGATGAAAACCAAGGAAATATTGGAAAGTACACATTATATTTGGCACCCCAAAGTAAGTCAGCAATGTAATTTAGTCCAGGTATACCAGGCTGAAAGCCACGCAACTCCTGACTAAACCCAGCGATAAACACCGCCAGCATAAGGAAATGGTATTTGTTATTTGATATTGCTGTTATGCCAGCCAACAAAATTAGGGCAACACCGGCCATTTGCAAGATATCACCAGTTAATAACAAATATAGATGTTGATCAGTATTTAACGGCGATGTCCAGCCATACGCATTGATGAAATTCTCTGGCATAGTGCCAAAAACTTCTATCGGAACGATGAACTTTAGGAAGTTCATGAAAAATGCAGCAAAGAGAATAAACACCCCTCGCTTAGCCAATAAAGAAGGTGTATTACGCGAGGACAGAGCCAGTGAAATCCCCATTGCAATTAAAAACGCAGCGGTGCCCTTTCCCAGAAAGTGCACAGTTGTACCTAACCAGGAGTCTCCCTGGGTCGCCACATCTGCGTACATCCAAAGTGTATGTACACAAACCATGATGATGACACTTAAACCACGAACAAAGTCAATAGCTTCCAATCTTGTTGATTTCATTAGTTTTTCCGATTAATTAATTTGTGGACAGTTATTGCATGGCGAATCCGGTTCAATTTTCAAATGCATACAACAATCTGCTCGTTCCAGTTCGTTTGTTTTTATGAACTTATTTCGTGAAGGCATGAGCAGTGCTTGGTGCCATTGCTCCAAAGAGTTTTGCAGCGCATTCAGACTGGCATCCGAACATATTCGTTGGAGGGCTATGGCCAGAATATCTTGCACTTGGGCTTCCGCTCTATGTCTCTGCAAACGACACACGTTTTGCAATTGTGAAAATGTAGAATCAATAGCTTGATTCAATTTGCCTGCCACAGAGGTTAGCGACGAGGTTTCATTTTCAAGCTGCCATTCTTGTACAGGTGCCATTTTGTATACCACTGAGCCTTGCACACACTGCCGCAGTTCCACCAAGTTGGGCAATGGCAAATCTTTATCAACACTGACCAAACACAGATAAATGGGCTGCCATATAATTTGTCGCCAAACATTGATAGCCCAGTATGTTCTTCCCGCACGTGGATAATGCGTTTTCACTCTCTGATACAGTTCTGCAATGGATACATCTGCTTCTAACTGACTTGATAACGTTAGGTACGTTTTCTCTCTATCAAATATTATGGCGGAACAGACCTTTTCATATTCTGCACAGTAATTGTGAACGACCCGGGTCAATTAGATTACTCCGGCCTAAACCTAGCGATCGGGTTTTTCAGATGTCCGGCAAACTGTAAACTATTGGCGGGTTCCGTTAAATCCAGCATTTGTTTGTTATTGCTAAGCTGCAGTCGATTCAAACATGAAAGAGCGAACTCTTCGGCAAACAGATCATGTTTGTCAAACTCCGCTTGCAGCTCAGGATTCGCCTGCTGATATTCAATGATCACATCTGCAACCACCTGCCAGAAATGTCCTTCATGAAACGCTAACTGCGCATCTAGCAGATCAGCCAAATACCGGAATATGCAATCAAATACGTCAGTAAAAATAGATAAAATCTCCATTTCTTCCGGCATCTTAATAGCTATCCGCTCAACGCCTTGTGGCAAATCTGGCGCTACGTTTAACAAACATACTTCCTCGCCAATATCTTTCATAAAGACTTTTACCGGAACATAGTTTTCCAGTGCCAAAATCAGGTTTTCACCGTGAGGCATAAACACCAATTTATGCTGATAAAAACAATGAAGTAAGGGAGTCAGATAGGCCTGAAAGTAAGACCTAAGCCAACTTTCAGGTGTAAGAGTTGAGGCTTTGATCATTTCAACAACCAGAGCATTACCTTGATTGTCAGTGTGTAACAAACCCGCCATAGTCATCAATTTCTGTGTAGAAGTGATTTGATTAACCGGGTTTTCACGCCATAGTGCCGCTAACATTTTTTTGTAAGGGTTATCACCAAGCGCACTTCGATCGTAATAATCAGCCTGATATCCAAGGGTGGCTAATTCCCTTAAAGGCGTAAAACCGAGCTTTTGTAATTGCGCATCGTTATTGACTAACTCAAAAAGCCACTGATTAATGGCTGGCGTGACTTTCATGTATTTGGCAGACAAACCGCGCATGAAACCCATATTCAATATGGACAGTGCGGTTTTAACGTAATATTTATCAGGGTGCGAAATGTTGTATAACGTGCGTATTGATTGCTGCGCGAGAAAATGATCATCTCCATAACCCAAACACACTAATTCTTGCTTTGCTACATCAGCGGCATAAAGGTGACAGAGTTTGTTAAACCACTGCCAAGGATGTACTGGGAATAGATAGTACTGGTCTAAATCCAGTTCCAGATTAATCATTGTTTGTCGAAACTGAAGGAGCAAACTCGCGTCCAGCTGTTCACCAATTAGCTGGTCATAATCAAAACCGTCAATAGCACTAAACTCAGTTTTTGCTCTGTTGGCGGCTAACCAAATTAACTTGAATGGTTTAGCCGCTTCCGGCGCATACTGATGATAATCCTGTGTACTAAAGCCAATGCGACCATTGTTGGCTACGAAGGTGGGATGCCCCTCGCTCATGCTGGTTTCAATCTCCTGAAATCCTTTTTCTACCAGCTCTTTCGCGGAATACGATTTTTTTTCCAGTTTGTAACAGGAGGACAACAAAGTGGCGGAGATTTCCTCCAGGTACGTTCCTAACATCTCAGCCGTTATGCCTAAGGTTTCGTGGAACTCCAATACAAATTCAAGTGCATCCAACTCTATCGCGCTATTGCTTTTAAACTTCTGGATACTGAAAGGATCAATTTGCAAATGCTCCAACATCATCCTCTTGGCGATGAATTGATACCGAATTTGACCACAGGGTGTAATAAGTTCGAATGTGACATCGTCAAGCGCGATAGGTGACAGCAACCTTTCATGACTAAACTCGCACAACATCTTTTTAACAAGCGCACGATTCGCCTTTTTCCACGTATGATGTGACAGCTGAGCCGCGGCCAATGACGGTTTATCAACTTGTGCATTGCAGCTTTGTACCGCATTCGCTAGCAATTGGTTAACCTGTTCATTTTGTTCAAAATTACTGCGCGTACAAAATCCCAGTAAGGCCTTTTTTTCACCTAATTTAGCGACTTTTTGATGCACAAATCCGACTTTAGTATTTAGTTTGTGTATCTTATGGTTTTTCGCGTCAGGCTCTACGACTATGCGTTTCGCTTCATAGCCATTAAATAATAGGTTTAATACCGAACGCATGACCGCATAGCTAAAACCAGAGAGTGGGTTTGAACTGGGTGCAATCAGCAGATGCATACCTATATCGCCAGTCTCGACCTTGTAACAGCGGCCAACGGGATCGGACTCTGGCTCATAAACTTCCACCAGAAAATTTGGAACTTCATTAACTAGCCCTAAGTACGCAACTTGCGTATTTGACGCCATCAGAGTTTGATAGAAATCTATTATTTGCTCCGATGATTTATCATTCATCCCCCAAAATTGGGCGTATTCTTGAGACACCCATTGCACAACTGTTTGTAGGTCCTCTTCGCTGACCAATGGGCGTATCGATACCTCCCCCACTTCAGTCGAAAAGGTGGGAAATTGATTTAGTAACTTCATTTTCATTTCCAATAATTAAGATTCGATTAGGGCGGTTTTCATACTTTGATCGCGATAACTTTTCAGCCAGATTAGGCACATAAACGTGAACAGGAACCCGATGGCCGCGAAATTGAATGGCGTTTCCAGCGAATAGCTGGCCACAGCCTGGCCCACACTAATAGAAGCCAAGATGACACCTAAATTCTGAAATATGTGAACGATGGAGAAGTCTTCGCCGTAATATTTAGGCTCACTCTGTTCAAATAACATGACTTCCAGTCGCACAGTGCAAACAAACAGAGCGACACCTAACAAACAGCGGCCAAACAAAATCACCGCTACCACTGATGAGGCCTGTAAATACAAACCCAAACTTCCAACAACCAAAGCCTGAGCCATCACTTTATAATGATGATCTGATGAGGTTGTTTTGCTTTGATACCAAAGACATATTAGCGCCACCCATGCAGGTATGGCATAAACAAGGCCGGCAATGACTTCGCCATTTATGCCACTGACTTGTTGCCAATATTGAGCAAAATAAGGCCGGGCCATAAAGGCGCTGAAATAAAACAACAAGGTAATGCCACCTAATTGCCAAACATAAGATGGGATCCCTAACCTTGATTTTGTCTCCTTTTGTTCCGGGGTTTTAAGTTGCCACTTGAGTTTCAAATGAGAACTTAACAACAAACAAAATACCACTTGAATGGCATCGCTCGCTGCCATTATTAAAAAGACCGATTTAGCAGATACATGCTCAAGTAGGGTGCCACCTAAAAGTGCGCCGCCAATGCCACCAAAATGCATTAACACAGCAAACAGCCCCACTATTCTCAAGTGTTTATTTTTATCCTCAAGTCGCAATACATATGGGTAGATCAATAAGTAGCTAGCTTTAAAAACCAGCATAAGCTGTGACACCAACCAGAAGCTGACTAAGTCAGTGGTATAAAAGCAGAGAATACCTAGACAACAAGCAAAGATTTGAGTGACGACCCAAAGGTGCAATTCTTCAACTTTTCTGGCTACGCGTGCCCAGAGTGGAAATGCCAACATCACAGTTAAGCAGGTCACCGCAATATAAGCACCAACATGTTGTGAAGAGGTAACAGCAAATTCTTGCGCAAAGAACTGCGGATAAAACGGCAATAACATGGTATCTGCCACAACAGAGATCAGTGTTAATAGGATCAGCCCTAGTTTTAACATGCCATGCCCTGCTCGTTTATTTCTGCTCCACTTTGTTCCGGGACCCCAAATTGTTGAAACGCGATACGCGACTCAATTTGATACACCACACGGCCAGCAATCTGATTAATAATATGGCTGTTACGATAACAAGCCATGCCAAGATCAGGGGTAACAAAGCCATGCGTATGTAATTCGGCATTTTGCACAAATATCCGTTGTTGGTTGTCAATGCTATAACCGCGGTCAACGTCATAACGACCATTGCCGTCCCAGTTGATACGGTCTTTAATCGGTGATAGAAACTCTGGCACTTGATAGGCGTAACCTGTTGCCATCACCACCTGTTCAGACTGTAACTGATAGTTTTGACCTAGTTCGTGTTGATTAATGGTTAGTTGAAACTGTTGCTCGGCTGTTGCCGACACGGCCAATAGCTCGCTATTGGTAGCAATTGTCGCGCACTGGTGACCAGCAATATTCTGTTGATACAACAAATCATAAATGTCATTGATCAGACTGCTATTTATGCCTTTGTAGAGATTTTTTTGTTGACTGATCAAGGCATCACGTTTCTCCGCAGGCAAGTCATAAAAATAATCAACGTACTCAGGCGACGTCATCTCCAGTGTCAATTTAGTGTACTCAAGTGGGAATAGTCGATTAGCTCTTGTGAACCAGTTTAATTGATAGCCTCGTTCTGGCGCGTCCTGTAACAAGTCATAAAAAATCTCCGCAGCACTTTGGCCACTGCCAACAATTGAGATGGAGTTAGAGGCTTGCAATAAAGGTTTGCGATACAAATACTGACCAGAGTGAACAAGCGCAGACTTCACCTCTGACAAGTTTTGCGGAATATAAGGTGAAGGTCCGGTTCCTAATACTAACCTTTTAGCGTAATAATCCACTTCTAGGTTATTGCGTCTGTCAATACAGACCAAATGATAACAATCTTCGCTTTCCATATAATGAACAGACTGAACCTGTGTATCAAACTGCACATTAGTCAGTTGTTTTGTTGCCCATTGGCAATACTGGTTGTATTCCTGACGTAATAGAAAGAAGCTTTCGCGAATGTAAAAAGAATAAAGCCGCCCGTGCTTTTTACTGTAGTTTAGAAAGCTATACGGGTTTGTAGGATCAGCCATTGTCACAAGATCAGACATAAATGGCGTCTGCAAAGTAACACCTTCAATCATCATACCTGGGTGCCAATCAAATCGACTCTTTTGCTCTAATACCAAACCATTCACGTCATCGAGCTTTTCACTTAAACAAGCTAGGCTGAGGTTAAACGGACCAAGTCCAATGGCGATAAAATCCAGAACTTTCATTATTTAATTACTCCAGTTGCAACTGCGATCTCGCTTGATAGCTTTGCGCCTTCGGCTTTAATCGACTGCACAATTTCTTTGATGTCTTCAATGGTGGTAGTGGGATTTAGTAGAGTGAACTTAAGGTACTGAACACCTCTGAATTTCGTTCTGGCAATGGCGATTTCACCAGAAGCAAACAGACGCTCCTTGATCGCATTGTTCACTGTATTCAATTCCAAAGCAGAAATACTCTCTTCTACGTACCTAAAAACTAAGGTGCTGATTTCAGGCTGATGGATCACCTCAAAGTGCTCGTCTTGGTTTAACAACACATAACTTTGTTTCGCTAATGCCATAACACAATCAAACACACTACCAACTGCATCAGCGCCCATAGTACGTAGCGTTAGCCAGAGTTTTAGGGCATCAAACCGGCGTGTCGTCTGAATGCTCTTATCAACTAAATTAGGAATATCATCTGAATTGCTGTCTAACGGATTGAGGTAGTCCGCATGGTGGGTAACAAAACCGAAATGACGTTTGTCTTTTAAGAAAAAAGCGCTGCAGCTGACTGGTTGCATAAATGACTTATGATAATCAACGGTTACAGAGTCCGCTTTTTCGATGCCATCTAACAAGTGTCGAGAACGTTGAGAAAGTAGTAAGCCACAGCCATAAGCCGCATCCACATGACACCACATATTGAAGCGATGACATAAGGTACTAATCTCAGTAATTGGGTCAATTGATCCGTAATCGGTTGTGCCCATAGTCGCCACGATTGCAATAGGCAACAATCCCTGTTCAATGCTTTTTTCTACTTCCGATGTCAGTTGTTGTATGTCCATCTTGAAACGCTCATCGCAAGAAATAGACACAACAGAGTCATATCCAAGCCCTAACATGGCTGCAGATTTTTGCACGCTAAAGTGACTGACTTCCGAACAAAAAATTCGAAATTTATTCGCGCCTACTGGTAACCCACAGTCTCGAATATTATGTTCAAAGTGATGCTCCGCTGCTTTATCACGAGCAACCAGCAAAGCCATCAAATTAGATTGTGTTCCACCACTGGTGAAGATGCCATCAGCTCCATCTTCCATTCCGATTTTCTGTAACGTCCAGTCGATTAACTTCTGTTCTATCAATGTGGCCGCACCACTTTGATCCCAGGTATCAAGCGAGGAATTCACCGCTGTTAATAGCTGCTCCGCGATGACCGCTGGATAAGTAACCGGACAGTTTAAGTGAGCAACATACTTAGGGTGATGGAAAAAGACCGCATTGTTCAAATACAGTTCTTCTATTTCAATTAGTGCAGTATTTAAGGATTGCAGTGGCTGCTCTAAATCGATCTTATTAATTAAGTCAGCAACCTCTGAAGGAGAGATACCGGAAAACGGCTGTTCAGCATGCCTTATAGCTCTGTGCAAGACCGAAAGGCCTTGCATGGCGCCAACTTCATATTGAATTAGGTTATCGTTGTTAAATACAAATGCAGCAGCGTTCTTACCGAGGTGCTGAACTATAGGTTCAGAGTTTGCTAGTACAGTTTGGGAAGTATGATTCACTGGTCATGTCCGTCCACTTCAAATTCGGGCCAAGAATCTTAATGATAACCATTCTCATTTACAACACTGTACTTTAAGTTTTTAAAAATTCTTTTTTTTAGCCAAACTTTAAACAATAACCTTAATTAACATAAGGTTACCACCTAGAGCATTGTTCCAGTAAGGGTTTACCTCCATATTGCATTGCCAAATTAAGGAACAAAATAACGATCCAATTAGGCCCTTTTAGTAAAAATAGTCATATTCGATTTAGATATAAAATATGAATCCCCACCAACAGCATAAATACAAACCATTCTCGTTTACAAGTAGTGTTTTTATAGGTAGGCTATCTGCCTTTTTCTGTACCTCTTGAGTCCATATAAAAATCAAAATAGGCGACTACAACAATGAGAAAAACAGTGTTTAAGTGGCATTCAGTCAGTGCTTTACTGGCTCTAATCCCTTTAATGTTAATTGCTGTAACTGGCAGCATTTTAGTGTTCAAGGTTGAGATCGATAACCTGTTAATGCCGCAAAACATGCTCGTTGAAGCTAATCAAAACACGCAACGAAAATCGCTGGACGTGCTGATTAAAACGGTCGATAGCAGTTTTCCACAACATCTACTTGGCACCTGGGAACTATTTGACAACAAAGAACGCTCAGACGCGGCGTATTTGATAGAAAAATCATCAGGTGAATGGTTCAAAGTATACTTAAACCAATACACTGGAGAGGTACTGTCACAACCTGTAACGTTAACGAGCGATATAACAGACTGGTTGGTCTCCTTGCATTACACATTTTTACTTGGATTTAGCGGTACGGTGTTAGGGTTTGTATTTGCGGTCATTCTGCTATTTTTGGCAATTAGCGGAATAATACTGCATCGCCAATTCTGGAAAAAACTCTTCACCTTGCGTTTTTCTGCCGCTAGACGTGTGTTATACAGCGATGTTCACAAGTTTATTGGTATTCAATCATCGCCTGTACTGTTAGTTCTTGCCATCACGGGCGGCTACTGGAACGCAGCGGAAGCCTTACACGAACTGGAAGAACACATAGATACTGAACATGTGATTTTTCAGCAGAATCAGTTTTCCGAGAACTTGTCCTTTCAAAAGATGCTAAACGAAACCCCAAAACACATTGGGGGTTTTGAGGCGACATACTTTTCTTTTCCCTATGAAGAAAACAAACACATAACGTTTTATGGTGAAGTGCCGATAGGCAACCCGCTAATCAGTCAATATGCCAGTGTCATAACATTTGATAGGAATACGGGTCAAAAACTTAGCCAATACGACATTCGTCAAGCAGCGACGTTTAATGTCGTACTAGACACATTTCGACGACTCCACTTCGGAAACTTTGCGGGCCTTACCAGTAAGATAATTTGGTGTGTATTGGGCCTCAGCCCATTATGGTTAGCAATTACCGGCTTATATTTCTATCTTAGCCGCACACGAAAGCGCAAACCTGTAGGAACTAATGTACATCTAAAAGCTGAAACGCCTAGCCACTACTATTAATTACGATATTTATTGTCTACGTTAAAGATTCGTTTCAAGAGTGCAGTGGCACAATGCACTTAAGAAACCCTTGAAGTATGAAGAGCTTATGCAAACATTCACAGGCTCTTCAATTCAACTAAGGTTTAGTGGTAAAGGTCGTAAAACCCTTTAATTGTCTTACCTACCACTTCACCTGCTTTAACAGCAGAGTTACTTTCTACATCCACTTCATAGACAAAAGCGTCTTCCGCAGTTTCGATACTGACGTAAACTTTACCATCCATGATTTCTACCGGAGACGTATAACGTTTCTGATGCAATGGCACACCTACAACGTCAGTAATAGTTTGCGCTACCAAATCAATGATCACTAACTTCTGGTTAAAATACTTTTTACCAAATGCAGACCAAGGTTCGTTCAAACCTACTTCGCCTACAATCACACGCGCAATTGCTTTATCGCCGCCGATATAGTCAAACCAGATTAACTTGCCGCCATTTGCCGCATCTTCAACGTTAAAAAAATAATTTTCATCAAACTCACTGGAATCTTTAGCAATTTTTAAGATACCAGACGGTTTTGACGACGCAGGGTAAAAGCCCCCCGCCATCGTGCCATTTGACATGGTATAAAGATCACCAGCGTCCGTTTTGATCATGCTGGTAGTCGCACCATTAACACCTATATTACTGGTTCTCTCATCTTCAATAATCGACTTTGGCGTGGCGCCCTCTGTCAATGGATAGTCAAATATTGCTACGTAAGCTTTGTCCGGATCTGGAGTTGAGAAGTTGCCACCGTCGTCCATTTTGTGGAATGGTACAAATAATTGTCCGTCGCGTTCAACAAGTGCCGTTGCCCACGCCACTTGACCTTCACCCGGGTTACCTGTGTCTTGGTTAAAAATACTGTAACTGACTTGTTGAGTAATGTGTCCCGAGTCAGAGCTAACCACGTACAGGGTATGTTTTGAATGGCCACCAGAACGGCTGTTATCCGTTGCTAATAACGTTTCATTATTCACGTGGCCAAACATCTCAAGGGTATTATTGAAAGTAAAGCGCGCCAACTCTTTCACTTCACCATCTTGAACGGTATAAGACGTCGTTTCTTTATTCGTATAACCCGTGACAAACAAAGTATTTGCAACCGGATAGAAGAAGTTCCACCCCTGTTGCTCAATGCCTTTGCCTTCCGCATTTAAAGACTCATTAACAACAGATTCCTGAGTGACCAAGTATTCTGGCTCAGAATCACCGGTACCGATAGCTTTAAAGGCATAAGTAATTGGACCGACACTTGGTTCAGTGGCCTCAGGCTCGTTAGTTTGAGGCTCTTCAACTTTTACGTTTTCTGGCTCTTCAACTTTGTCGTCACTACTATTACAGGCAGTTAATGCCATCGCTGCAATTAGGATTGATAAGTGTTTTAGTTTAAACATGGTTCTCCTCTCATGGTGGTTAATGGTTAAAACAGGTATCTGAATTTCAGATAAAGCGCACGACCTGGTTTTTGTATGTTGAAATTGTCATACACTTTGGCGTCAAATACGTTTCTACCCGACAGGGTCAAGTGGTAATCGCCATCGGCGAAACTGTATGTAACATCAAGGTCGTGAGTAAATTGAGATGGAATATCAAGCTTCTGTTTTTTATCCCCAGTGTTTTCCCAGTGCAGATAAAACTTCTCTACAAATGAACTGGTCCAGGTTAATTTCAGTAGATCTTGACCGATCTCAAAGTCTGCACTGAGCCTTGCGTTTGCAAACAAATAAGGCTCGTTTGGCATGCGATTGCCGTTGTTCAAGTCAACAACACCGTCATAATCAAACCGTGAACGATTGATTAAATCCTGATATGTAGCGTTAAGCTGCAAAGAGTAAGTATTGAGGTAACTTAGGTAGTACGTGGCTTCAATGCCCTTCGTTTCAACATCTTGTAAATTTGTATATTGACCATAAACAACCTGATTAGCGACGTAGTAGATGAAGTCACTGGAATCACGATAAAACAAATTAGTTTCGACGTATTGCAGTGTATTTTCACCATCTATTTCAAATTTGGCTCCTAGGTTCACATTATCACTCGTCTCAGGTAATAAACCTGAGTTCGGCAACACGTATTGACCCGTACCTAGAATTTCATGAGCCTGTGGCAGACGGTAAGCTTTCTCAAAAGAGGACTTAAGCAATAAATTATCGTGAACTTGCACACTTGCTGCCGCGCCGTAACCGAACTCTTCGACGCTGACATCCGTTTTTTTGCTTACCAGATTAAAATCAACGGTTTCTTCGCCATTAATTTCACCAGTGAAGTCATAATATTTAGCAAAAATACTGACATCTAACCCTTCAACAAGATCCTGTGAATCCAGCGATAATCCGGTAATCCCTTTACGAATCCAATTGGCCTTACTAAAAGCTCGATTATTAACATTCAGCGTGTCATGCCCTTTGCGCTTCAGATAATCATGACTATGACTCAAACTCACAGATGATTTGCCACTAAATGGATACTTGATCCCGAGCTTTCCCCGTAAAACATCGTCGTTAAGGGTAAATAACGACTTTGCGCCTAGCTCACCTTGTGTTTCGTCTTTTTTGATTTGAAAGTTACCATGCCAGTCATAATCCCTTGAAAATTCGTCGGTGTAGACATTTTCCACATCTCCTGACAGGACATAGGCATCGAATATGATGTGTTTAAATTGTTTTTTGTAAATCGCGGATAACAACTGAGTGTTGTTGGTGGAGTGGTATTTGCCATAAACATCGTTAACTGTTTTTTCGGGGTGTTGCTCGTTGTTTCGGTCTTTAGCATAAGTAAGAGCAACAGATAACTCATCCGCATAGTTAGTATTCACGACGCCGCTTTTTAGATTAACCATGCCCGCAGAATATTGATCGTGAAAACGCTTAGCTCGTATTTTCCCCAACACGTTGCCAAAATGATCCACATCGTTAACACTGCTCATCCAATAATCATTATCCGAATGCTCAGCATTAGCCGCTAACCGAACAAACCAATCATTAACAAAGTGTTTTTGTTTGAACACAGTAGCTTTGTGGGTATTAAATGAACCGAAGGTATAAGATAGGTCTGCTAAGTCTTGATCTAATGAGGGAGTAGTAATATTAATTGCGCCGCCTAATGCGTCGGCACCAAGCGATACCGGAACAACGCCTTTAAAGACTTCGATTTGCTCAACTAGATTGGCGGGAAAGCTCAAAGCACTACCAAAATCTTCCATTGGTATGCCATCAAAGAAATAACGAATTTGATTCCCAGATAGACCATTTAGGGTCAGATTAAACTCAGAACCTAATCCTCCATTTTGTCTGACATTGATGCCTGGCGACTGCTCCAGAATCTCAACAAGATTATAGTTTCCGCTCTTAAACTCATCAGCCAATAGTATCTCTACATTAAAACCCGATGTGAGTAACGCTTTATCTTCGTGTTGGCCAACCACACTTATTTTTTCTATGTTTTGTGAGTCATCCTCCGACTGTGCCTGCAGACCAAACGAGAAGGTTATTAAAGCCAAAGCCACTGCTTTAACAACTGGAAAAGTAACAAAACTTGAAACTTTGTTTTTGCAAACCGTTAGGAACCTGACTTTGTCATAAGACAAATTCAAGCGTATGGCAGATACAGCCCACCTCATTTCTTTACTCCATAAATGATATCGAGTGCATACCTAGCACCCTTAATGCGACTCATTATCATTTAGATTAAAAAGTAAATCAATGAAATGTTTTTGCCTTCCTATTACTTCCCCTTATTTTGATGAGTATATTTACTTATAAAAGTTAAAGGCTTAGCAGTAGTAGCTAACTAAGTTAATCGATGTTCTAAGCTCACTAGAAAATGAAGTCTGCCTTAGCTCACCTCTTGCCGATGGTTCTTTGAAAAAGACCACCGCCTCCAACCTTTAACCTTTAACCTTTAACCTTTAACCTTTAACCTTTAACCTTTAACCTTTAACCTTTAACCTTTAACCTTTAACCTTTAACCTTTAACCTTTAACCTTTAACCGATGAGTTTGAATTTACTTACTCTTTGTTTGTGAATTTCTGAATTTGATTTTCATCCTCTCAGGCAAATTTCCTCCAATCCTTTATTCCAAGCATCAAACTCTTCAATAAGCTCCATTCCTTCTACGACTTCCCCATTAACAGTCCTGAAATGCCAAATCCGATATGAACGAGCTTGCTCAAATGACTCAGACACAAACCACTCAACCTCTTCAGTTATGCCATTTGCTACGTTCCAACGGTTTACCGTACCGGTATAAATTTCATATTTGTAATTGCTACAAATGCGGCTGTTTTTTTCCAACTGAATATACCTTTCGACATATGCAACAACGTTTGAATTTAGAGGGGTTGGCTCTAATGGTTTTGTTTGTGATATGGACGTTATTGAATTAGAAAAACAATCTGTACTGAATATTAAGAGCAATAACGCGTGGGTAAAAAAACGAAACTTCATTTGTTCTTCCGTGAGTGATTATTCAAAAGCTTTTGACCAAAAGGTACTGATAAATAAGCTAAAATCACCCCCCGCAGTCGTTATCAATTTGTCAAATAGGAATGTTAGCAATTCATTTCTAGTTCGTTTCCAGCCAGTTTGTTTCAGATAAGTGCGTCGCGGTGAGCGGTTTCGAGTAATAATAACCCTGAGCCAAATAACATTCTGCGCTTTGTAAAATCTCGGCTTGTTCGAGTGTTTCAACCCCTTCCGCTAACACCTGACACTTTAACATTGAGGAAATGCCAATAATCATGTCGACAAATGCTTTGTCCCTTAAGTCTAGCCCTAAGTCTTTTACAAATGCCCGATCAATTTTCAGTTTGTCCACAGGCATGCGTTTGAGATACTCGAGAGACGAGTAACCCGTTCCGAAATCGTCGATAGCAATCTTAAACCCTTGAGCTCTGAGTTCATGGAGTACCGCTATGCACTCCTCAGCCTGCTCTAACACCGAGGTTTCCGTGATCTCCAATTCAATCAACTCGGGCGAGACTTCGTTAGCAAGACAAACCTTCAATAAGTGATCGATAAATCCCGAACGAAGCAATTGCTTCGGCGAAATGTTCACGCTCATTCGGCCCATACTCAGACCTTGTTGATGCCACTCTCGCACCTGTTTTATAGCTGACTCGATAACAAAATTTCCTATTGCTACCACTAAATCCGATTTTTCCGCTAAGGGAATAAACTCCCCAGGTGAAACGGCTCTTCCCATTTCATTGGAATGCCATCGGATCAAGGCTTCCACACCAACAAGCTTGCCATTTTGCATGTTAACTTGAGGCTGAAACACCAAATGAAACTCTTTGTTATTTAGTGCATTTTGCATGGCGTTCAACAATTTCAGTTCATCACCCAATTCTTGTCGAATACTTTCCGCATAAACGCCAAAGCTAGAAACCCCCGATTGCTTTTCATTCACCAAGGCAGCAAAAGCATGACTAATCAGGTTATCTAAGTTATTCGCCTGTTCTGGATAGGCACATACCCCCATACTAAAGGTGCAGTTTAGTTTTAGATTGTCTATGTAATAAGGCTCATCAAGCACATCCAACAATTGATATAACCAGGCTTCCCAATCTTTTTGCTCCTGGCCTTGCACTAAATAAGTGATGAATCGGCACTCAGAAAACTGGCCCAATGGCGTACGCTGATTTAATCTCGCCTGAAGGCGTTTTCTAACTTGATTTAGAAGCTTGTTTACCTGTTCACTGGAATAAGCGGCATTCAGACGATTAAAATTGTCCATGCTGATGATCAACATTAATCCCGCTTTATTTTTTGAAATATATCGGCTAATAATTTCTTGTTTGAAGTTCCTTTTGTTCGGTAGTCCCGTAACTTTGTCCAGTTCGAGCAATTCGATAAGCGGCGAGAAAACACGTCGATTTGACACGTAAAAAACCAACATAACGAAACCAAAAATCATCAAGTATTTGAATAACAAGACTAAAGTTTCCTGCAATAACACCTTGTCGATTTCAGACTTTGGTGTTGCTAACACGAGTGACCAGTCAACGTGGTTGATCGGAGAGATCACATACAAAACCTCTTCCGTTTCAACAATTTTTTGATTGGTAGATTGCAACATGAGTTGATGAACTTGTGAGGTAATTTGTTCGACAAATTGCTCTTTGTTTCTCTCACCCGTGGTGGCTCCCTCTTGTGAGCTGAGCAAAACTTTGCCTTTTTTATCGGCAAGTACCGCATGTCCATTCATACCCAAGTTAATGTCCAACATGGTCTGAGTCACAAAATCCACGGTATAATCACCGGACACCACACCAATAAATTGTTCATTCTTAATGATAGGCGCGACGACTGGAATGTAAGATCGAGATTCATTGATGGCTTTAAATGGCCAACTTATTGTCGGATGTGACGCTTCTTTTCCGGCAATATACCATGGCCTGATCCTGGGATCATAATCATGGGGAATGGGCCAGTCATTAACATAATAATAACCATCGACGTCGAGGGCATAACCTAAGTATTTAAGTTGCTGAGACTCGCGAAATTGTTCAAAAATATCCTGCAGGTACGCATCGTTTCTTGGTTCTTTATCGTAATTGACAATGATCTTCGCCAACGTGGAGACGGCTCTTATATTTTGAGCGCTCCATTGGTTCAATCGCGATACGGCAATTTTGGCGGTTAACTGTTTTTCTTTTAAAATTGAATCGAGGGTATTTTTCCGTACCTGAACGTAGGCTACCGATGTCGACGCCACTAGGCCTAAAATCAGTAGACCAACGATATTGATAAACAACTTGTTTTTGTTTGTTAAGCTCATTCTTCCATACAACTTAATCTATTATTTGCCCGAGCGAGCCACTAGAATCTAGATTTGCCATCTTTCCTGGAAAATCTCTAAAAAATCCGCTTAATAGCAATATTAGGAACACCCTCCATTGATCAAGATCAAGTAGGCGACATTTTGCCGTAAACGCATTAAACCTTGCACCCGAATCAGGTTCCAATAAACCAACAATACTGGTGAATACAATATGACTATTTGTAAACTAAACTGAGGATATTAGGGCCCATACCTTCAAATTCAACATGTCAAAACTGATGGCGGTGACATTTATCTTTTTGCTTGCGTCTGTCGCAAGACCACTATTTGCGGAAGATAGGGACCTGCGTTATCAATTAAGCTTGGAAGAATTACTCAATATTGAGATTTCGACGGTTAGTAAACAAACCGAATCATTCAGAGATGCCCCCGCCAGTGTTTACGTCATTACCGAACAAGACATAATTTTTAACGGTTACCAGCGGTTATCTGATGTATTAAACAGCGTCCCCGGATTCAACCCAATTAATCTCGATTTCTTTACATTTGGCGGAGTCAGAGGGTTATTAGGTAACTTTTCTCAAACCTTAATTTTACTTAATGGACGGGAAGTGCAAAACCTCATCGCTGCAGAAACCTTTATCAGTGAACAGTTTGCCACCAACAACATCGAACTAATTGAAATCATTAATGGACCTGGCTCAGCGCTCTACGGAGCCAACGCCTTATTGGGAATCATCAATATAAAGACCAAAGTTGCAAGCAAAACAAACGTACCAAACAGCTTAATGGTTGATTTGGGCAGTGAAGACAAACACGGAGTCAGCGCTTTTGCTCAAACTCAGCAGGCAAACTGGTCAGCGTCTGTTTTTGCGCGATTTCAAAAAACCGGCTATTGGGAGCACAGTGAATTCGTGCAAGACACAGAGAAGTTTTCTGATGGCTCCCCGCAGATATTACAGGTGAGCCATAACATCGGGCACACAGGTTATGAAAACGAAAGCACCGTTAAGTCGCTATCAGCACAAATTAATTACAAGAACTGGTTTCTGGGTTTTGAAGGTTACAGACTCGAAAATGGCAAAGGGTTAGAAAATGTCGCCCTGAATTATTCGGACCAATTTGATGTAAGAAAATTCAGACTCCTTTACGCAGGTACTGAGATTGAACTTAACCGATATTCGAAATTAAAATTCGATATTAAAAGTTACAAAGAATGGTTCTGGGGTAGAAATTATTTGTACAACCAGTCCACATTTGACCAACTTGTTCAACAAGGCCGAGCGACTCAGATACCAATCACCCCTCAGGAAGTCACCAGCCATTTTACCGATATATACTCACAGGAAAAAAGCAAAGGCTCTTCTAGAATAAAAGTCGATTTACTGTTTGAAAAGAATAACTTCTATCAAGGTTCTATTACGACCGGCTACAGTTACGACGAACAAGACATATTGGGCGTCGCGCTCAGTAACATAGACGAAATTCCAGACTTCAATGAGACCATTGCTAACGATAATCCCCATAGGCGACCCTTTTATAAGACCTCTGAACACTCCTTGTTTGTTCAATTTAAGCACCCACTGTTCCATCAAGATGTGCAGTTAACATTGGCAGGTAGATTAGACGACCACTCCATTTATGGTGTGACTAATACCATTCGAAGCGGACTTGTGTACCACTATGATACTGATCTCACTTATAAAATACTGTTTGGTCAAGCATTTCGAGAGCCGAATATTTTTGAACAGGGTGCCCATGTCCCCCCCGAGATCCCAGCCAATTTGGATCTAAAACCGGCAGAAATTGACACTTGGGAGTTCAGCTTAAACCATAACTATCAGTATGCTATTTCAACCCAATTAGTATGGTTTCACAACAAAGTAAAAAACCTCATCGAGCCCGTATCTACACTGCAGTTTGATAACTCTACACAAGACATTGACGTATATGGCGTCGAAGCCTGGGTACGTTTTCAAGCGGATAAATATAGTGGTGACTTAGCGTATACCTGGCTGGCACCGGACGATACTGATGTAAACAATAAAATGGAAAAACGTGTCAATGTGCCGGAACACAAACTAAGTTTGGGCATTAATTATGAAGTAAGCCCCAATCTGAGAGTCAATAGTCGCGCGAATTGGATTGATAAAATAAACGCTGAACACGGCAACCCTAATATTGAATCTGCCTTTCCAATCAACTCAGCATTTGTGCTGGATGTTAATTTCCATTACGACTTATTTAGCCTGATAGGTCAGAGTTCAAGCATCTCATTGAACATGAAAAATGCCCTAAACAAGAGTTGGTACCAGCCGAATGTAAGAAACGGTGGACCAAAACAATTTTTACAACCTGGTCGTCAGTGGCAAATTAGATATGAGTTACATTTTTGAGGAACCTTCTCCACTTACATAGGCGACGGAAATGAAATACATATTATTTTCCCAAGTATCTAATAGCCACGATCTTATTGGTGAGCAAAAGGCCAAAAACTTCACTTAAAAATGCAACGGCACTTTAATCACAAAGCATGCATAGTCAAACAATTTCCTGCTAAAACAATCGCATGATAGCTATTTGTTCAGGTCAAGCGCCATTTGTTGAACTACACTCAGTTTCAATGATGACAAACAATTCGGGAAGGCTAATGACAGAACCAATCAAGGAAAATAATGAACAACAAGATAATGAAATCTTTCAACTAAGAGACATCATATTTGGCGAGTCCAAGCGAGAGCTGGAACTCAGAGTCAATCAGATGGAAAAGGAGTTTACGGAGCGACTCACGGCATTAGAAAAACAAATCATGAAAAAAATCCAACAAGCGCAAAGCCAGTTGGATGCCAGCATAAACAAACTTGAATCTATGATGCAGGCTATCGACAAGTCCCATATTGAGCGTGAACAAAGCATCGATGACCACTTGTCCGCCACTCAGTCTGAGCTGGAAGCGTTTTCAACGGCTAGTCGTCAGGAAAGCCAGGACATTATTAAGCAAATTCAAACTCAGGCCACACTGTTGACGGACGAGTTTTCCAAGAAATATGAAGAAGCGATGAACCAGTTAAAAACGGTGTCGGACAATTTGGAAACCAATAAAACCGATAAAGTGGCATTAGCTAACTTGTTACGTGAGGTGGCAATTAATCTGGAACAAGATACCGAATAATGACTGAACCAGCCCCCAAACCTAAACAAGATGACTCTATCGAGCCACCGATAGAGAAACTTCGGCACATATTGTGGGGTGAAAATAGCGAAAAAATTACTGCACCGGTCAAACAAAATGCGCGGGAATTGGTGTCCGATGTCATTACGGAAGCCTTAAATGATCGACAGGCGGCGGATAAATCCGTGGACAAGGTATTGCAGCCAGTTGTTGAAACGGCGCTTGAACGATCTTTATCGTCCCATTCAAAACAGATCATAGACAAACTTTATCCATTAATCGGTAGCCTGATCCGAAAATCCGTGTCTGCATTCATTAACGATTTTCTCGAAAAAACCAATACCTTGATTGAAAACAGCCTAACGCCAAAGAGCCTCATCTGGCGCATATCTGCATGGCGAAGCGGCATTTCGTTCTCTCAGTATGTTGCCAGCAAAACCTTTTCATTCAGGGCAAAGCAGATTTTTCTCATCCATCGTGAAACAGGTCTGTTATTACATACTACGACAGAGCAAAGTTATGCCAACGTTGATGGTGACAGCGTTTCAGCCATGTTAACGGCGATAAATGATTTTGTATCAGACTCATTTTCAGAAGTTAAACAAGAAGAACAAAATCTGGCGCAGATAAAGACGGATAACTTTACGCTGCTAATTAAGTTAGGTCCTTCAGCCATTTTGGCCGCTGCCGTGGAAGGCTCCCCGCCAGAGTCTTACAGCGACATGTTGCAAATCCAACTCGAGGCGTTACATAAGCTGTTTTACAGAGAACTTGATAAATTTGAGGGAGATGTAGAACCCTTCTCCAACTCGGAATCACAGCTCAGAGAATGTTTGCAGTCACAGTTAAAAGAAGAAGCTCCACAAAAAAAACCTTGGTACGCCATCGCCATTGTGGGCACCCTGTTTATATGGCTGTCAATCTCCGGATATCAATGGTCCCAAACCTTACACATCTCCAATCAATTGGATGAATTGAACAACGAACCTGGTTATGTCGTCCAAGATAACGATGTAAAAAACACGAACCAGATTGCTCTTTCCATACTACAAGACCCCGCAGCACAACCTCTGGAAGATTGGCTCAAGAACAGGGCTATCGACCCCTCTTCAATAGTGTTAGACCAGAAGTCATACATATCCCTGCACCCTGAAATGATCAGCAAACGAGTGAGCGTGATATTAAGCAGCTATGACAACATCAGCTTTGAGGTCAGAGAGCAAAACGTATTTTTGGCAGGTGAAGTTGATATCAGCAAAGCTTCAAATCTGGTGCGCCGAATTCAAAACTTACCCGGCATTACACATGTCGACCAAACCAAGCTGAAATCAAAATTACCACCACTTACTAATAACACAGTCAATGAAAATAAAGACATGCTGAGTAACTTGATTCATCTTTCTATTGAGAAATTTAATACGTATCAAGTGTCATTTGCTCGCGCCAGTACTGACCTAACGCCGGATACAAAAAAAATCGTGGATGTCATCATTTCCGACTATCAAAAAATTGCGGCAATAGCTAAACGGGCTAATATCAAAATAGGCTTACTCGTTATTGGTACCAGTGACGCTGTTGGCCCAGATAAAAACAATCAAGTGATCAGCGAAAAAAGAGCGAATAGTATTTTACGGTATATGTTGTCTCAGGGTTTAAATGAAGGAAGTGTTCATGCCACGGGCATTGGCGAGCTAAATATTTCAGATCTAAACAGCGAATTTAGAAAGGCTTTGTTTAACGTGGTCTATTTTCCTGAATAATTCAAAGGAACGTTCAAATAATGTTGAACAAAAAAATCTGCATGTTAGGTGCATCAGGTGTTGGCAAAACCAGTCTCGTAAAGAAGTTTGTTGACGGAATATTTTCAGAAAAGTACCTGACCACCATAGGCGTAAAGGTCGACAAAAAAGTCGTTGAGACCGCCAATGACAAAGTTCAGTTTATGTTGTGGGACATCGAAGGAACGGATCGTTATTGCGGTTTTAACCCCAGGTATTTAAGAGGAGCCGCAGCATATTTAGTCGTCGTCGATAAGACACGCAGCCAATCGCTTATTGATGGCGATGAAATCAGGAAACTAGCCGAAGAGGTAACGGACTCCCCAGCCTTATTAATTCTAAACAAATCAGATTTAGAACCAATGTTTACGCTCGATGATCCTCAAATCAAGCAACTCGAGCAACATTTTATTGCCACCATAGAAACCAGCGCCAAAACCGGCAAAAACGTCGAATACGCCTTCCACTGCCTTGCAGAGCACTTAATCTGTTCTTCGGAGTCTTAACATGCCGACTTCGATTCAAACCCTATTAAAAGTATTTGATTGTGTTGCGTTACGCCGCACCGACAAATACGAGTACCAATTAATATCCGAAACAAGTGACTGGCTAGATGCCGTATTTACGAGGCAACAAGGCCAACTGTTATTGACCGAGCAAGATGCCTGTATATTTTTGGCGGATTTTTTAATCGACGCTGAAGAGTTTTGGGACAAAGGAGCAGAAGGCACCCTTCGTTCGGGGATTTGGACAGAAGAACGCCAGTTAAATTCAAACCAACTAACACACCTGCATCTTGAAGCTTCTGCTGCAACCTTCGACGGAGAAAAACTCTTAATCATTAAGAATCTGGAATTGTATTACAAAGAAAAACAGGCAACTTTACAGAAAGCAAGAGAGCTGGAAAGTTCAAATGAAGCCTTGATAAAACAACATGACTACGTCAAAGAACGATTGGATGCGTTGCTTCAGGACAGCCGTAACTTACAAGACGTCTTGGATATGGTAAGTGCTGCAATAAACAATGCCAATTTAGGTGTTTTAATTACCGATGTAAAAATGGTGCCCACCATTCAAAACCCTTCATTAAATGAATTGTTTGAAGTAGACAGAAATGCCGAACCAAGTAACAAATCCGCGAAAATCCTATTTACCTTAATTGACCAACAATTTCCGGAATTTGAAAGAATTATCAACACCAAGAGGAACTATGAAGGTGAGCTCTACTGGCTAAATACGCCCTATTTTATGAAATGGCTCAAGTTGTCTATGCACCCGATTCGGAATGGTAAAAATAAGGTTACTCATTGGTTATTTTTGCTTAGTGATGTCACCAGAATCAAACATCTACAACAGCAAAATCAACAACTTGCACTGTATGACAGACTAACTGAATTACCCAACCGTCAATTTTTCTGGCAGATGTTAGATAACATGACCTCCCTGGATGCTCCCTTCTACATATTGTATATCGATATAAATCGGTTTAAATACATTAACGACGTCTATGGGCATACGGCAGGTGATGAGTTACTGGCAACGCTAACTGAACGTTTCTCAGCCGTTATCAAGAAGAAAGACATTTTAGCTAGAATTGGCGGCGACGAATTTGCACTAATTTTATATGGCATCAGTGATTACAAAGAGTGCCAACATGTTGCTAAGGAACTTATCGCAACGGCATCCGATCCCATTACAACGGATACATTAAATGAAGTTAGAATAAGCGTGAGCCTTGGCGCAGCCAGTTACCCAAGCGATGCCCGTGCCGTCGAATGTTTGATGAAATATGCAGACCTTGCCGCATTCCACGCTAAAAACTCCAATAAAAATTCCATTTGTTTTTTTTCCGATGAACTGCAACAAAAAGTCTATCACCGTATTGAAATGGAAAATGCCTTAAGGTTGGCCATTGAAAACGGCGAATTTCAGTTGTTCTTTCAACCTATGTTAGACGTGCAATCTGGTGAGGTACTTAAAGCCGAAACCCTTCTGCGTTGGCCGGTAGGAAACGATCGTTGGATTTCGCCTGCCGATTTCATTCCTATTGCAGAAGAAAGTGGTTTGATTATTCCTCTTGGCCGCTGGGTCTTTCATCAAGCCTGTATTTATCTCAAACGCCTTGAAGATCTCGGTTTTAACGTTCGAATATCCATCAACTTATCGCCCAAACAATTTAATGATAAAAGACTCACTGAATTTATTAATGACACGCTCAAGTTGACTCAGGCCAACCCCAAAGCCATTGAGTTAGAGATTACCGAGGGGGTACTTATCTCCGACTTCGAAAAAATGCAGCATTCATTAGATAACTTCAAAAACCGCGGCATAAGCATTTCCATCGATGACTTTGGTACGGGTTATAGTTCCCTTGCTTATCTTAAAAAGCTGCCCATCGACAACTTAAAAATTGATCGCTCATTTGTGAAGGACGTCGTGACCGATGACAATGACAAAACTATCGTTCTGGCAATTATCGCCATGGCCCACCAGCTGAGGTTAGATGTGGTAGCAGAAGGCGTTGAGACCTCCGAACAACAACAATTTCTGGAACATAACCAATGCGACACGATTCAAGGTTTTGTATTTAGTCGCCCTTCCAATTTTGAAGACTTCTGTCAGTTTTTGCGAGATAAGTTTAATTAATACCAATCTGCATAAAGAATTAGTCAATTCAGAACTTCACCAGAGCTGCGAGAATAATCGAAACTTGTGCAGGTATAGTCGTTCTCGGCTTGGTCTCCTGAGTCGCCCTACCTCCTGCATCCATGC
>Ga0213837_1000531_pt1 | contig 36589 bp, 34 predicted proteins | sample SWPATP12_FD_160572 | JGI IMG/M metagenome (GOLD analysis project Ga0213837, IMG submission 160572) | Coastal seawater microbial communities from Marineland, Florida, United States - SWPA TP1 #2 | ecosystem: Environmental > Aquatic > Marine > Coastal | place: USA: Florida | collected 2016-08-06
AAGTTGCCGAACGAGTAGAAAGTAACGCAAAGAGCGCAAGGACAGCGGCATCTAATGTAGAGACAGGCAACCAAAAAGCAGAACAAGCCATGCAGGCGATTGTCGCCTTACGCGAGGCGGTTGAGTCAATCTCTACCACGGTAACAGAGCTGGCTCAGTCAACCAGCGATATTGGTGAAGCGGCCAATATTATTTCGACTATCGCGGAGCAAACTAACCTGTTAGCGCTTAACGCTGCGATCGAAGCTGCAAGGGCAGGCGAACAAGGAAGAGGTTTTGCGGTTGTTGCCGATGAGGTTCGTACTTTAGCTTCGAAAACTCGCGAATCGACCGATAAAATCCACAATATCATTAATGAATTGGCTGAGCGTTCTGACCGCGCTGTAAGGGTATCGACGGAAGGGCTAGCTTCAGCAGAGCACGGCAGCGCTATAGTAGAAGAAACCCGAGGTGCATTGTTTGAAATTAATAACGCCGTAAAAGGTATTGCCGATGCCACGGTAGAGATGTCCTCCGCTGTGGAAGAACAAAGCACGGTGGCAGAGCATATTAACCAGCAGTTAGTAGAAGTCGCTGACGGCGCGTCTGAAACCCAGCGTTCATCTGAAGCATCGCTTGCAGCAAGCCACGATTTGCGCGCAACGGTTAATCAGGTTCACGAGCTAATATTGCGTTTCAGTACAGATAAGCGAGTGGGAGAGTAATACTCTCTCCAGCTCTCTTAAACTTACTCCACTAAAAGGCCTATTGCCTATTGGCGTAAAGATGTGGCGCTAAATAAAAGCCTATAAAACTCGAAACAACGTTGTAGGCATAGGTATTTATTAATTCGCATTAAGCCCTGCATGTAGGCCGCGTCTGTAGGCCGCCACAGCGGGAAACAGCGAAACCAAATATGTGCACCCCAGTATCAGTAAAATGATAATAACACTGCTTTGTCCAAACAGCGGGCTGCTTAAAAACAACCCATAGGTACTGCTTAACCAAGGTTTTAGTGCGCTCATAAGCCCAGCTACCAAGCCAAAACTCAGTGCGGCACTCACAATTGTAAGCAGCATTGCTTCAATCTGTATGAGTAGCAGTAAGGTAAACGGTCCCGCGCCTATAGTTCGCAAAACCGCGATTTCTTGATAACGCTCCCTCATCGTTGCTAGCAGCATAGTCGCAAGCCCAATAAGCGCGCAGATGACGATAAGACCGGAAAGGCCAAGCAATAGCGATTCAACATTTCCCATAATTTGCCAAAGTTCTGCGAGTGCCATGCCCGGTAGAATAGCCATTAGCGGCTCTTTTTTACTTTGATTAATTTGATACTGAAGCTGCAGTGCAGTTACCCGATGTTTAAGCCCCAGCATCACCACGGATACTGACTCAGGCGTAAATGCTTCGCTATGGTAAGCCGCATGTTCTTCGGTATGCTCGTCATGCTCATGCTCATGCTCATGCTCATGCTCATGCTCATGCTCTTTCGCCTTGTCAGCAGGTTTACGGCCTAACATTGAAGTGGGCGAATGTTTAGGCCTTGTGTGGGCTTCTTCAAGTCCCTGTAGGGTAACGTATACGGCTTTATCTACGGGAGTGCCAGTTTTCTTAAGAATGCCCGAGATAGTAAAAGGATGTGCATCATGATTGTTAAATGAGACATTCCCTAAACCGTGGGAAATAATGATTTCATCCCCTACCTTGTACCCCAATGACGTAGCAATTTCAGCACCGACAACAGTAGACAGTGGCTGCGTAAATGCCGAGCCTGCTGCCATTTCAAGTGACTGCATATCACCGTATTTAAAGTGGTCGAAAAAACTATTGGTAGTACCTACTACTCTAAAACCTCTGTGGGTATCACCCAAAGATAGTGGGATAAGCCACGATACCTGCTTGTTAGATTGAAGCGCTGCAATACTTTTATATTCAATACCTTTGGTGGGAGTGCCTATATTAAACACTGATGACAGGAGTAAATTGAGCTGTCCACTTGGTGCGCCAACAATAAGATCAACACCAGAAACGGTGCGCGTAAAACTGGTTTTAACTTGGGTGCGAATAATGTCCACGCACAAAAGTAAACTAATGCTGATGGTAATGCTTAAAAGTGTGAGGATTGCCGATGTTTTCCTGCGCTTTAAGCTTTCAATAGCAATGGTACTTAGCATTACGCACGCTCCTGTGCTTTTGGGGCCTCAGCGCCTCGCGTTTTTATGTGGTTTGTACTTGGGCTTAATTCACTCATGCTGCAGTGGCGGTCAAAATAACTCTCCATGGCTTTATCGTGACTAACAAAAACCATGGTGCTTTCACCTGCAACGTCTTTAAGCAGCGACATAAAACTATCTCTGGCATCGGTATCTAGGGCAGAGGTAGGTTCATCGACAATTAATAATTGTGGGTCGTTAATCAGTGCTCTGGCAATGGCCACGCGCTGCTGCTGACCAATACTCAATGCGTCAGCTTTCGCATGCAGCACGTGAGAAGGCAGCTGTAGCTTGTCCAGTAAATGATGAAGCTTTGCGTCTTCTGTTTTTTTACTAGGTTTAGTACCCGCAAAGTACACCGCTGCATGAATATTCTGCGCCACGGAAAGGTAGGGAATAAGGTTAAACTGCTGAAAGACAACGCCGATATGACATGCTCTAAACTTGTCCCGCTGTCGGTTAGATAACGAGGAGAAAGGCTGTTCGAGTAAAGCGATGTCGCCCTGAGTTGGAGTTAATGTTCCGCACAGCAAATTGAGCAATGTGCTTTTTCCGCTACCCGAAGGCCCTGAAAGAAAAACGTGTTCACCTTGCGAAACTTGCCACGCTTTAATGTCAATGATGGGGGGGCTTTCTTTGGTGTACGAAAACTGTAAATTGCTAACTTCAATCGCTGTGTTACGCTCTTTATTCACTGCGTTGTGCTCTTCAGACACAGCGTTGCGCTGGGAGTGAGTGCTATTGTTTTTATTGATGGTATTCACGCTAAGCCCGACCTGTATTTACGTCTTATGTTCACATTAGCAAAAGCGACACGTCTGTTCACCCAGTTAAAAACCAGAGAAAACACATTGCCGCGTTGAGGTAATGTTATCAAATAACATTTTTGCGTATAGCTATGCTATCAGATCTCATCAGCCTAAAGCGGCAATTGCTCTTATTAATTGCTCATCATAACGACGCAAAAGAGAGGCGCGCCTAAATTATCAGCCGTTAGCTTGTAGCTTTACCACTTCTGCGCTTTCATCTTCTAATACGCTTTCTGCGGTAGCGCCTTTGAAAATCTTACTGATTTTATCTTTGTTTTTAGACAGCATGATGGTGAGCTCTTCCACTACGCTATCGTCTAGCTTGATGCCCTTCGCATGAATGTAGTCAGCAAGGTTATCTGCTGCATCGAGCATTTTGTCATACTGATCGGCTTCTTTTTTGTCGGTAGTTACCAATTTTTCTACCCCTTTGTGCGTAACAACATACTGTGTGGTAATGGCCATGGTAGGTCCCCTGTTTATTAAAGACACAAAAACTGTACAGTATTTTACTGTATAAATAAACAGTATTTTGATTAAATGTCTGAGCGTAGTGTTTGGGGAAAGGGCAAATGATTGTTCTAAAGGTGATTAATGCTTGTGCAATTAGTAACTGCTGCGTATAATGCGCGCCCTTACAGCCATCCCAATTCGTTCCTTGTCTCCATACAGTCGGCTGTACTGTCGAGGCTACAACCGTAAGGAGCTATAATGCGTCATTACGAAATCGTATTTATGGTTCACCCTGATCAGAGTGAACAAGTACCTGGTATGATCGAGCGTTATACCACAATCCTAAAGCAAGACGGTGGTCAGATTCATCGTTTAGAAGATTGGGGCCGTCGTCAACTGGCTTACCCAATTGAAAAGCTGCACAAAGCCCACTACGTACTAATCAATGCTGAAGCGTCTGCAGAAGCTGTTGATGAATTGGAAAATGCTTTCCGTTTCAACGACGTGATCCTACGTAACATGGTTATGCGCACTAAGACTGCTGTGACTGAGCCTTCTCCAATGATGAAAGAAGAGCCTCGTCGTGAGCGTCGTGACGATTCTGCTCCTCGCCAAGATCGCGCGGAAAAGAAAACTGAAACCACTGAAGACAACGCTTAAGGAGATCACCCATGGCTCGTTTTTTCAGACGTCGTAAGTTCTGCCGTTTCACTGCAGAAGGTGTGACTGAGATTGATTACAAAGATATCGCTACTCTTAAGAACTACATCACTGAGAGCGGTAAAATTGTCCCTAGCCGTATTACTGGTACAAGCGCAAAATATCAGCGTCAGCTGTCTTCTGCGATCAAGCGCGCACGTTTCCTTGCGTTGCTTCCGTACACTGATTCACACAAGTAATTTGGCGAATATAAGGGTTAGCTAAGATGAATATCATCCTACTAGATAAAATCGCCAACCTTGGCGGCCTGGGCGACCAAGTGACTGTTAAGTCTGGTTACGCTCGTAACTTCCTTTTCCCACAGGGTAAAGCGGTTCCTGCAACTAAAGACAACGTTGAAAAGTTCGAAGCACGTCGTGCTGAACTTGAAGCGAAAATTGCTGAGCAACTAGCTGCTGCTAACGCACGCGCTGAAAAAGTTGCTGAGCTTGCTGAAGTTACAATCGCAGCTCCTGCTGGTGACGAAGGTAAACTATTTGGCTCTGTTGGTACTCGTGACATCGCTGATGCAATCACTGCAGCTGGCGTTGAAGTACAAAAAGCAGAAGTTAAACTACCTACTGGTACTCTTCGTGAGACTGGTGAGTATGACATCGACTTACAACTTCACTCTGACGTTATCACTTCAATCAAAGTGATCATCATTGCTGAAGCGTAATCGCTGACGTATTTGAAAAAAGCCGCTCCTAGAGCGGCTTTTTTTTGCTCTAAATTTTTGTTCGATACTTAAAGATCAATACCAATCCGCATAGATGATTGCCCACCCAGAAGGTGCTGGCAAGTTTCCTAGCAAAGCGTGGGAATGCAGGAATGGCCGTTGCTTTTTAAATTCCCAGAGTGAAGCTTGCCAGACCTTCCCGAAGGGCGAGTTTAAAATATCCCTACCCTCACTCCACGTCGCGACGCCTAATTAACGATGGGTGTAAGCAAATATGTCCAGCGCCGACAAATGGCGTATTTTTGAGGTCCACTCATCTGCGATAAATAACGTTTTTTAAACGGTATTTAAACAAAATGTTAATAATCGCTGAAATTCTTAGTGTCATGGCTTTAAACTTTTTCTGTCATTCCTGCGACCTATAGTAAATCAGACAATAAAAAGCATAAGTGCCATCTTATGGACATCACTAAGCAAGCAATAAAGAACGCGACCGGGGTAGGTATCGGAATAACGCTACTGGTATTCTTAGGTTTATATAGCCTGTTTAACTTACCGGTACAGCTGTTTCCAGACATTGAACGACCTAATATTAACATTCAGACCTCTTGGCGCGCTGCGTCGCCTCAAGAGATTGAGTCGGAAATTATTGAGCCTCAAGAAGAAGTGCTGCAGGGGATCCCTGGCCTTGAGTCGATGAATGCATGGGCAAACCAAGGCAACGCGTGGATAAACCTAGAGTTTGGTTTAGAGACGGACATGCAGAAGACACTCATTGAAGTGATTAGCCGCATGAACCGTGTGCCGCCACTCCCTCGCGATGCACTATCGCCGAATATTATGCTTGCTGGAAGTGGGGGAGACGCGCCCGCTTTGACCTACTTTTTTCTTCAGCGCCTACCGGGCAATCCAAACGAAATTAATACCTATGTCACCTTTTTTACTGATGTCATTAAACCTCAGCTTGAATCTATCCCAGGTGTTGCAAGAGCGCGTATGGAAAGCGGGGTTGGCGGCGTTGAGGAGTTTCAAATTGTTTTCGACCCGTTTAAAGCGGCGCAGTTAGGCATTGACCTAACGGCAGTTGCCAACGAGTTGGGGCGTGCGAATGATATTTCAGGCGGCTTTGTCGATGTGGGCAGAAGACGCTATACCCTGCGTTTTGAAGGTCGTTACGAGCCTACGCAAATGGGTGAAATGATCCTTGAATGGCGAGATGGTAGCCCAATTACTCTAAATGACATCGCCGAAATTAAAATCACCCGCGCTGACGGTGCAAACTACAGTGTGCAAAACGGTAATCCGGCTATCTCTATTCGCGTAGACAGACAAAACAACGCCAATGTTCTTGCTACCTTAGAAGCCGTAAAAGCAAAAGTAGCGCAAATAAACGAACAGGACTTGGCCCCTGAACAGTTAGTGATGGCGCAAAGCTTCGATGCCTCAGTATTTATCTATAGAGCGGTGCAGCTAGTTACCAGCAATTTGTTTATAGGCGTGCTGCTTGCTATTGCCGTGCTTTGGCTCTTTATGCGCCAGCTGCGGGCAACGCTCATTGTGGCATTGGCCATTCCTATCTCACTACTTAGCACTTTTGTGGTGCTTCAACTTACTGGTCGCTCGCTCAATATCATTTCACTGGCAGGACTCGCCTTCGCGGTAGGTATGGTGCTAGATGCCGCTATTGTCGTGCTGGAAAACATTGTAAGAACGCGCAAGAGCGCCGAAGCCGAAATCGAAAACAAAGACCCAAATTCACAAACGCACATGGAGGATTGTGCCCATCGGGGAACGAAAGAAGTGTTTGGTGCCCTCATGGCGTCAACAGCCACCACCGTTGCTATTTTTATTCCCGTCATGTTTTTGGAAGATGTTGAAGGGCAATTGTTTGCTGACCTCGCTCTTACCATCGCCATTGCAGTGTGTATGTCGCTAGTGGTTGCGGTAACGGTATTGCCTGTTGTTGCCGCTAGATACCTTAATGGCAATATGCCAGCTGATAGCTTACAGCGGGTATGGGCAAAAATAACCCGCGCTATTATGTCGCTATCAAGCACGCCGCTTCGCCGCCTCGTATTAGTAATAACGCTTATGGGCGTGCCTATTACAGGTAGTGTTCTGCTTATGCCTTCCATGGACTATTTGCCACCCGTAAAACGCGATGCCGTTGACGCCTTTTTAAGTTTGCCTGCAGGTGCCAGTGAAAACTTTATTAGCGAAGAAGTGATGCCAATTATCGTTGAGCGACTGCAGCCCTATATGGATGGAGAAAAGCAGCCAGCGCTGAAAAACTACTACATTATCACATGGCCAAATGGCGGAAATTTGGGTGTGCGCGCTAAAGATCAGTCTAAGGTCAAAGAGTTAGAAGCCATTGTTCGCGATGAAATTTTAAAGGATTTGCCGGATACACAAACCTTTTCACAACAAGGCAATTTGTTCGGCGGCTTTGGAAACGGTCGGTCAATCGACATTCATCTTCAAGGTACCGACCAAGCCATGCTCGGCATTGCTGCGCAAGCAGGTTTAGACAAATTGAGAGAAGTTTTCCCTAACGCGAATGCACGTTCGAATCCTCCCCTAGAGCAAGCCGAACCAGAGCTTCGCTTTTACCCTAATGACAGCCGAATGATGGAAGTCGGGTTAAATCGCGGCAGTATGGGGAACCTGGTACGTGCCATGGGTGATGGTATGTATGTGGGGGAGTACTTCGACGGTACTAAACGCATGAATATTATCTTTCGCTCAGCACCTTGGTTTACACCCGAAGACTTAAACAGCACGCCAGTCATGACGCCATCAGGCGAGGTGGTGCAATTAGGCGAACTGGTAGGTATTGAAAGAGCCGTAGGGCCAAGTCGTATTCAGCGCATTGATGGTCGAAGAACCCTCACGCTAAACGTAAATCCGCCAGAGGGTATGAGTTTAGAAGAAGCCATGAAAGTGATTACCTCTGAGGTTGAGCCCGCCATTATGGCCATGATGCCTACCGATGGCGCTATTAATTATGGTGGTAGCGCGGATAGCTTAAAAGGCGCTATTGCCTCGATGGCTGATAACTTTCTTTTTGCCATGGTGTTACTACTGCTGCTAATGGCGGGGTTGTTTAAATCGTTAAAAGACAGCGTGCTGGTAGTACTTTCTATTCCGCTAGCCACGGTGGGCGGGGTGATTGCTATTCGTATCATGAACATCTTTACCTTCCAGCCCATGGACCTGTTAACCATGATTGGCTTTATTATTTTGCTAGGGCTTGTAGTAAACAATGCCATTTTACTCGTGCATCAGACTCGCCTAGGAGAGCAAGAAGGGCTGACCCGTGATGACGCGGTAGAACAAGCCATCAAACTACGTTTACGGCCTATCTTTATGAGCACGCTGACTTCAATCTTTGGCATGCTGCCCCTGCTGTTGCTACCAGGTGCAGGCAGCGTTATTTACCGAGGTCTTGCGGCTGTTATTGTGGGAGGAATGACGGTGAGTACCATATTCACCTTGCTATTATTGCCTACCTTGCTGCGTATGACGGCTTCAAAGTCATCTGTAAATATACTCAAACCCCTGGCCGAGCGCATAGAAAGCACTGGCGCTTCGCCGACTACCTCATCCACCGTAAAACAAAATAAATACAACGATCATGTGTAAGGAAAAGACAACCATGAAAGCAATGACTTCTACTCTCGCCCTTAGTGTGTTTGCCTTATTTGCAAGCAGTGTATCGTTGAGCGCACACGCACAGGATAGCAATCAACCACCGCCGGTGCTGGTTCAAATAGATGAAGCCAGAGAGCAAGCGATTTCACAACTAACCTGGGTTCCTGGAACGGTGCTAAGCGTTATCGATGCAAACCTTGCTTCTGAGGTAGACGGTCGCATCACTTGGATGGCAGATGTAGGTGATGTGGTGAAAGCGGGGGAGCCTTTAGTTAAAGTCGACGATACTCGCTTAAGCATTACCCGCAATCAAAATGCCTCAAATATTGCCAGATGGCAGTCGCAGGTTGAACTGTTTACCAAACGACTCGCGAGGTACAAAAACCTTCAGGCCAGTCAAAACACGTCCAGAGGCGAGTTAGAGGAAGTGGAAGCAGACTTAGAGAATGCTAAGCAGGAGTTAGCGCAAGCCAAATTGGATTTAGAATTCACCGAGTATCAGATAGCACAAAGCAGTATTCGTGCTCCCTTTACGGCTTTGGTGGTTGAAAGGCTGCAGTCGCCGGGCGAATACACTGGGGTAGGGCAAACCCTGCTTCGCGTGGTAAACCCTGATAGTGTTGAAGTTCAGGTGCGCGCACCGCTCAACGTATTACCCTATATTGCTAACGGCATGAGCGTAAGCGTTCACAATAACGTGAACCAAGTAGAAGAATCTATTCGTGCCATTGTACCGGTAGGCAACAGTACATCGCGCATGATGGAGCTACGAATTGCCATCAACCCCGGTGACTTTCCTATAGGCAGTGCAGTGCGCGTGGCGTTGCCTAGCAGCGATACTCATGATGGTGTCACCATACCCCGCGATGCACTGGTACTAAGAAAGTCGGGCACCTTTATCTATCAGCTCAATGAAAATAATGAAGCGGAGCAAGTTAAGGTGACAACCGGGGTGGGCATGGGCGATAGAATCGAAGTGTTTGGCGATGTGAACCCGAAGCGCTCGGTTGTGGTGAGAGGAGCTGAACGTCTGCGTGCAGGCCAGAAAGTACGTTACAACAATGAGCGTGAGTCTTTGACAGCGAAGAACTGAGAGAATTGTAACAAATGTAAAAGTGCTATCCATTTAGACTAAAGTTAATGAGAATGTTTCTTATTTGTAATTGTTGATTATCAAATGGAGACATCCTTGAAAAAGTTAGTTTTAGCCAGTGCAGTATGCACGCTATCCAGTCCGGTAGTATTTGCGCAATCCCTAGAAAACCAGAATGAAGAAACCAAGTCTATAGAGCGAGTTGCTGTGGTAGGCGCAGCAACTAACTTGAGCATTACTGCCGAGGATATTGAGCAGTTTCAGGCAAACGATTTAGCTGATGTTTTTAGAGAGTCTCCGTCGGTCAGCGTTGGCGGTTCAGTAGGTGTAGCACAGAAAATCTTTATCCGTGGAGTAGAAGATGCCTACCTGAATGTAACCGTAGATGGCGCGCAACAAACCTCAACCCTATTTCACCACATTGGCCGCGTAACGCTAGATCCCGATCTTTTGAAGCAAATCGATGTGCAGGCTGGTGCAGGTGAAGCAACCAGTGGCCCAGGTGCCATTGGTGGTTCAATCCGCTTTAAAACCAAAGATGCGCAAGATTTATTGAGAGGCGACGAACAATTTGGTGGTCGAGTAAAAGCGAGTTATTTCTCAAACGAAGGCACCCGATATAGCGGCAGCCTTTATGGAAAGCTAAGTGATTCATGGGGCTTGCTAGGTTATTACAGCACGGTTGACAGAGATAACTTTGAAGATGGCGACGGCAACGAAGTGCTGGGTACTGCCGCAGATCAAGATCTCATGTTCCTTAAAGCCAGTGGTTACATTGCGGATAATCAATACCTTTCAATAAGTGCAGAGCAGCGCGATGAAGAAGGTGAGTTTTCGGCAAGACCTAACTGGGTAGTACTAGAAGGTGCTCCACTTTATCCTAGTGAAGCAGAGCGTGATACCTACGTAGCGAACTACCGCTTTGACCACAGCGCATTGGTTTTCTTAGAAGCCACTGCATACCAAACATCATCATCGTTCCGCGGCGGCCGTTTCGATTTCTTGTCTGATATCGATACCTATGGTTTTGATATTAGAAACACCACCGACATTTCAAACCACGTATTCACCTACGGTATCGACTATCGTAAAGATGAGGTAGAAAGTGGCCCTGGCGTAGGTCCTGTGCAGAACGCAGAAGAAGGCAGCGTAATGGGTATTTACGCGCAAGCTCATAGCAATATCACACCAGAGTTGCTGTTGAGCTACGGTGTTCGTTATGACGACTTTGATTTTCAGCAACAAATCTTGATCGATGACTATTACGGCACACCCGTTACCGATGAGCCATCTGGACTAGACGACAATGAACTTAGCTTTAACGTCGGTCTTGAATATCAGCTTACCGAAGCTTGGACCCTTGGTCTTGGTTACGCAGAAGCGGCGCGCGGTAAGCAAATTGGTGATGGTTTCACGCTTGACGAATACTTATATGATGGTGAGGACGTTCCCGTTGTAGCCAGTGACGTGGTGCCTGAAACTGTCACCAATATTGAAGCGTCAATCGAATACAGCGCGAATAACCTTAATGCGCGCCTTAGCGCCTATGAATCTACTATTGATGATGTGCTATTTAGCGGTTATCAAGGAAACTCGGTATTTAATAATATCGGCGACCTAGAATCATCTGGCGTAGAGTTTAACCTTGCGTATCGCTGGGACTCTGTTGACGTGTACTTTGGGTTTTCAAGCGTAGATGTTGAATTGATGCCTCGTGAAGATCTGTACAGCGTACCCTATAACAGCATCGATATTAACGGATACGAGTTTGTTGGCTTAGGTAATAGTCGCGGTGATACGTGGGTGCTTGGTGCAGATTACACCGTTACTGCAGACATTAGCGTTGGCTTTAACATCACTATGGTTGACGACATCAACATAGATACACTACATCAGGCCTTGGAAAACGGTTGGACCGACTCGCTTTATTCACTTAACAAAGCAGACTATACCCTAGTGGATATTTATGGCGAGTGGGAAGTCACAAACGACCTTCGCTTAAATCTGGCGGTAACGAACTTGTTTGATGAAGCGTATATCGACCATTCAAGTGTGGGTGACTACAGCGAAGTATTCCCAAGCGTTATTGGTCCGCAAGAAGCTGGACGAGATATTCGTTTGTCTGTGACTTACGATTTCTAAGCAACGCCTTTAGATGAACTTTTCCACGTTTAAAAAGTGGGTCTTTTGGGCCCACCTCTTTGCTGGCTTATTGGCCAGCATTATCGTTTTCATTATGGCTTTTACCGGTGTATTACTCACTTACGAGCGCCAGTTCAAAGAGCTAAGTGAAATGGCTTATGCACAAACGATTGATATCGAAAAGTCGGTAATCTCGACTGAGCGGGTTGTATCAATACTTCGTGAAAAGCATCCTAACGAAGCGCATATTTTTGTTCGATGGGTCAATAGCGAGGGAGCGGCAATTCCCGCATGGGCCGGCGAACACAGCTATCTTATTCACCCCTATACCGGAGATATATTAAGAGAAGGAGAAGGGGTCGTTGAAGAAGCATTTCATGTCATAACTGACCTGCATCGATATCTTCTAATGGAAGGGGATTACCAATTAATTGGCAAAACCATAACGGCTTATAGCAATCTTATTTTTATTTTTTTGCTGTTATCGGGGGTTATCATATGGTTGCCCAAACACATATCGAAAAAATCCTTAAAGCAGCAAATGTGGTTACGGCAAAAGTACACTAATAAACAGCACCGTCGCCGACATTGGCATTTTGTTTTTGGTATGTGGTCACTGCCTTTTTTAGTTGTGATTGGACTAACGGCTACCCTGTTTTATTTTGAGTGGGCAAACAAAGCATTGTATGGAATGTACGGTGAACAAGTCCCTACTCGCGAAAAGAAAGCTATGCCTGAGACGCTAGACGCCGACGTTGTCAGTTACGACACGCTATTTACCAAAGCTCAGCAACACGCCAATGAAAATGGCTATCAGGATTGGTATTCCATGTGGATGGAAATTGGCAAAAGTGAGGGTGTTGCACGGTTTTATATCGATAAAAGTATAGGGCACAGGCAAGAGTTAGCGTATTCACTGTATTTCGACACGGGAACCGGTGACATCACTAGGACACTGTACAAAACCGATTGGCCCAAAGGGAGTCAGGCTTGGGGTACTTCCCGCTTTTTGCACACGGGAGAATACTTTGGCTTTATAGGGCAGACCATTGCAGGGCTGGTAAGCTTGCTTTGCTGTATCTTAGTTTATACTGGCACACTACTTGGAGTGCAGAGACTTCTCAATTTGCGAAAGCAGCATTAAAAGACTTAGGCAGGGTAATGGTAACGACTAGCCCTGTTTGCTTTGTAGCACTAGCGTCTCTATGTAATGCGTTGTCTTTGATTAGTGCAGCGCGATTTATCGCTGATATGTCGCCGCCCACAGCGGCAATTTGACGTTTCGCCAGTGCAAGCCCAAGACCAAAGCCAGAGCGCTTTGCGGCATGTACGTAGTTTTTGGCTGCACGTGCCTTGTCTACCCTGAAAAAAGGTTCGAATATGGCGTCTAGCATTGATTCAGGGACGCCGGTGCCCTCGTCTGTAACCGTGATAACATAGTTATTGTTATCGCCGGTCAGCGTTAAACTCACCTTGCTTTGCTCAGGGGTATGACGCAAGGCATTACGAATAATATTTTCTAACGCCTGCCCCAAAGCAAGCTGGCTGCTCTTTTCAATGTTCGCGCATTCAGGTGTGTCGACATGTAAGGTTCTATCAGGGTATTCAAACCGCGCATCTTCACAAATAACATTGATAAGTTCTACCAAGTCAAAGTCATCGCTGTTCAATTGTGGCGATTCTGTATTTAGCCATGCAAAGGTTAGGGTATCTTCAACAAGCTCTCTCATCGTGCTCGCTTCATAACGCAGGCGTGAAAGTGCTTGTTCACGATTAATGTCTTGCTCTACAAAGTCTATTGCCATATCAATACGAGCAAGAGGCGTGCGAAGCTCGTGAGAGAGATCAGCAAGCAAACTTCTTTGATTATAAATGAGACTGCTGGTTCTTTGGGCCATCTTGTCGAACGTTTGGGCAAGCCCAGTAAGTTCGTCATTTCGCTTGGGCATTGCAGCCATTGCACGGGCTTCTAAATTGCCATTTGCGAAATCTTTTGTGGCATTTTCTAATTGCTTTAGTGGCGTCATTAGGTGCCGATACAGCATAAAACTCAACAGACTTAATATCACTAGAGGTAATGCAATTTGAAGCGTTAAGCGTGTGGCGAGCAATAACGAACCTGGGCGCATACGCTGTGGAAGTTGAATTAAAAAGTGCGTATTGTCATCGACGAAGGGGACTTCCATCACAGGGTTTTCAGAAAAGTATAAATGTATTTTCCATTCGGGGCTGCGGCCTATTTGAAATCGGTCAACAAACTCATCTAACATTTGGGTGTCAGCGAATGTGGTCATTTGGGAGTTAACTACGGCAAGCCACGTGTCCTCCTTTGTCTTCACTTCTTGCAAAAAAGCAGCTAACGCTTGTTCTCCATCCTCCAGGTAGATTTTCTCCGCTTCTTGACCATAGGAATAAAGGGTTTCTTGATGAGCTTTATCGATAAAACTCATGCTGGTCTCGGTATGATTGGTAAGCCACGCGATGGCCCAAAATAACAGAACAGTACCAACGGCAATAAATGCGCACAGTCGCCATAGCAGTTTATTTTTCACGAAAAGCGATATCCTTGGCCGTGGACAGTGGCAAGGCGTTCAGGGGGCATGCCAGTCTCAACGAGCTTTTTGCGTACTCTAGACAAATGCATATCTAAGCTTCGGTCGTACCTCGAAAAGGGTTTGTTAAGCACGCTGTGATAAAGAAATGCTTTGCTCAACGTTTCCCCTTTGTTATCTACTAACATCCAAAGAAGCTTAAATTGTATTGGCGTGAATTCGAGTAGTCTTGAGTGGTATTTGGTAACTTGCTGAATGCGATTTAAATAAAGCACATCAACAATGATTTCCGACTTTTGCGTGCCTGAGTCGTTTAGTGTTTTGCTGCGTCGCAACAGTGCGTCGATGCGAAGCATCATTTCAGTAAAATTGAAGGGCTTGGGTAAGTAGTCATCTGCGCCCTTACGGTAGCCTTCAATCCTTTCTTGTTCGGCACCTGATGCGGTGATCATCATCACCGGGGTTTGCTTTATTTGCCTTAATTGGTTTAACAGCGACAAGCCGTTTAAAGAGGGAAGGCGTATGTCGAGTAACACAAGGTCAAAGTTCTCCTCAAGCACAGCTTGTAATCCAGCATTACCGTCACTTTCGTGGCGAGTGTCAAATCCTCGAGACTGCAACAGCTGTGTGATTTGTTCACTTAACGTCGCGTCATCTTCAACAATGAGTATTCGGGTTTTACGCATAATGGCTTCAGGAAAGAATTTTAAACATACTATTAATAATAGTTATCATTTGCAACTAATCGGTTTGTGACGATAAATGCGGCCGCTAACGCGCGCTTTTATATTGTTACAAATTTACTGTGGTGCTGATGGTTTCTCGCTTTACAATAACGGTTAACAGCTATCTTAGTGCTTGCGCTAAACTGCGGTGCTCTTGATGTCTGCACAATTGAGTAAATAAAGCATAGACGCAGCAGTCAACTAAGCGCTTTGCCTCCTAGGTTGGAGCTACAAGGACACGATCTTAAAAATGGTAATGAGTTTAAAGAAGTTAACGACGTTGTTGGCGTCGCTAGTAGTAGCAGGAAGTGTCGTGACTGGTTGCGCCAGCTCTAATCATGTTACTCAGATAGAAGGTGAAAATGCTGTAATCAAGCACACCAATGAGCCTGGGTATGAGGACAGATTCAGCAATATTTACGACGGTTTTAAAGCATACCCCGTCACGTGCACTAATGATTGCTACCCAGCGTCTGCCGATATTGAATGTGAAAGTGACATGCAAAATTGTCAGTTCGTTGGCAACAACCCGACAGTGAACTCACATACCGGCTTTACCGTAACCTGGTTAGGGCACGCAAGCTTTTTACTTAACACCGCAGGTGGCGAGCAAATACTTATTGACCCTGTGTTTGGGCAGTTTGATTGGCCAGTTAATTGGGCTTTTCGATTGGCGGAGGGGTTTAGCCGCAACGAACCCGCAGAGGTAGGTGAAGACAAACTCGCACAAACCGATGCTGTGGTTTACTCCCATATTCACTATGATCATTTTAATAAAGCCGATATTGCCGAATTAGGCACAAAGCCCGAATATCTTGTTCCGTTAGGTTTCGCAGAGCACTTCCCTAATAGAGGCTACACCATTAGCGAGATGGCTTGGTATACCAGCAAAAACGTAGGCAAAACCTCTATTCACTTCGTGCCTGCCCATCATTTCAGTAACCGAATTTGGGTGCCGTATTTGTACGAGGACGACAATGCGACACTGTGGGGTGGTTGGGTATTTGAGAGTGAAGGCAAAACATTGTTCTTTGCGGGGGATACGGGATATTCACCACACTTCAAAGATATTAAAGCCCGCTTTGGGGAAATAGATGTTTGCCTGTTACCTATAGCGTCTTATTTCAGCGAAACCTCACCTAAATGGTATCGCAAGGTACATAGTACGCCAGAAGATGCCATTGTTGCGGCCCAAGACCTAGGCTGTAAAGCCGTAGTGCCTTGGGGTTATGGAAATGCCAGCTGGATGATGGGTGACAAGACGTCACATTCTGCGCTATTTCGTCTTATGAAAATGAAGAAGCAGCTAAACCCTGCAATGCCTTGGGTTATTTTGAATGAAGGTGAGCAGGCGTCTTTTTAATTTAAGCTACGGATAAATGGCTTATTTATCCGCAGTCTTATCCGCAATTTTTTGGCATTTTCCGCGCCATTCGTCATCAAGCGCCTCAAGATTCGCTAGCTTTTGGGCCAGGGCTTTGTCTGCTTTGGTATGGGCGCATTGCATTAGGGTGTGAACGTTAACGGTATCGTCCTCACGGTGCAGTAGTGTTACTTCGTCTCCAACACTGATGGTTCCGGTTTTAATAACCCGGTAATACCAGCCAGTGATACCTCGTTCTCCGACAAATCTATCTAAATTGGGCACTTCGAAGCGTTGCGAGATTTTATTGCAAGGGGCACGGGGTGCGCTTACTTGCAGTTCTACCTCGCCGAACTTCCATATATCGCCGATATAAACGGTAGCATCGTCCATGCCCTCTACACTGATGTTTTCGCCAATGCTGCCCAGCGAAAAGTCGCCTTCAGGAAAATGCTTTCTTAATGTCAGATAGTTGGTCGGGTTGAACTGATGCAGCACTTTCTCCGGTCCACCGTGAAGCCGTTTGTTGGCCTGTTCGTCTTCATCGGTTCTGTCCATATGCACCGTTAACGCGTCGACGGGGGCTTTAACAATACTGCTTGGTGCCCCACGAGGGCCTAGCGGCTGAGGTTTTCCAGCAAACAGAGCGTTAACAGAAAATGAGGTAGACATGGCATCTCCAAAAAATATTTTTGTGCATTTAAACCTTTCTACTATAGGGTACGACTAACCTTATAACACTAACAAGTGCTTATACCAGTCCGCATAGATAATTACCCACTCAGCGAGAGTTAAAATGTTCGTAATCGCGGCGTGTTACCGCAGGTATAGTGGTTCTACACCAAGGTGACACAACAAAGAGTACGGACATTTTAAACTCGCCCTTCGGGAAGGTCTGGCAAGCTTCCTAGCTGCATTCTGGGAATTTGAAAGGGAACAGCCATTCCTGCATTCCCACGCTTTGCTAGTAAACTTGCCAGCACCTTCTGAGTGGGCAATTATCTATGCGGATTGGTATTTTGCTAATCAGCACCACAAATAACAAAGAGAAAAGAATGGAACACACACAACAACGTGTTGTACACGCCAATGTGGTGTTTGGTAATAAAAGCGAAAATGAGCTGATATCTAAAGCGAAAAAGGGCGATAAGCAGGCGTTTCGGTCCCTTTACGATGAACATATTGGGCGAGTCTACGCGCTTTGTTACCGGCTTACAGGTGAAAAGGGAATGGCAGAAGATGCTTCGCAAGAAGTCTTTATTCAGCTATGGAAAAAATTGGGTAATTTTGATGGGCAAAGCCAATTTTCCACATGGTTACACAGTGTTACGGCAAACATTACCATCTCTTATATGCGCAAGCAGAAAGGGTGGGTGCAGCGCATGTTTAACTTGGAAAACAGCGGCATTAACGAGATGCCGGCTGAAGAAAACAGCACCGATGTGGATTTAGAAGCATTAGTTATTCGCTTACCCGAGCGAGCCAGAATGGTTTTTGTCCTCCATGCAATTGAAGGTTACAGGCATGAAGACATTGCCAGCATGTTGAACATGGCAGTGGGCTCAAGCAAAGCACAATTTTTCCGTGCTAAGCAATTATTGAAAGATTTTATGGGAGTCGATGATGAGTAATTTTGACGACAAGCTTGCTCAGCATATTTCTGGGATATCGAAAGAGAAGCAGCCAGAACGAGATTTGTGGCGAGGTATTGAACTCGGCATAACATCGCAGCAAGGCGACGCTTCACAAGACGACGCTTCATCATCTACGGTTACATCAAAACAGTGGATGGCAATAGCCGCAAGCGTTTGTTTAGTTACTGTATTGTGGTTCGCGGCTCCTTTTGCGTTTAAAGCTGATGAAAATCGAAGCGATGGCTATGCCCTGATTGACGCAATGAGTATGCAGCAACAACAACAAGTGAATAGTCTTCTTGCTAGTTATGAAAGTACAACGGCGCTAACTGAAGATTGGCAAGAGCAATTAAAAGAATTGGACGATGCTGCAGATGTTATTAAAGCGGCATTAAAGGACGATCCAGACAACTCAGCATTAATTAAAATGCTGCATCACGTATATCAACAGCAGATTGCCTTAATTGAGCGAGTGCACGCGCCAAAGTGGCAGCAAATTTAATAAGGGTTTAAAGATGAATATAAATACGAAAAGCACATTTTTGCACACGTTCATGGCACCTTTGGGGGCCAAGGTATTACTTACTACTGCGCTGCTAAGTATCGCTACTGCGGCGTTTGCAGGAGAAAAAGTAGATAAGACCATCGACACATCGTCTTCGCCGAAAGTGGACATTGAACACATCAACGGAAAAGCAGATATCCGAGTTTGGGATAAGTCTCAGGTTCGTGTCACCGGTGAACTGGGCGATCAAACTGAAGAGTTTATCTTTGAAAGACGTGGAGATGTCGTGGTTATACACGTTGAAGTCAAGCGCCACTCAAAGAGCTGGTTTAATAAAGGTAAAGATGGCGACGACCTTGTTATCTATATACCTTCAGCAAGCGACCTTCACTATACCGCGGTCAATGCTGATCTTATTGCAGAAGGTATAACAAAAGCAGTAGATGTTGAGGTGGTAAACGGCGACGTAACCCTTAAAAACATAGGTGAGCGGGTTGAAGTTGAGTCGGTTAATGGCGATATCGTGCTTGAGAATGTGAGAGGCCGTTTAGAGGCGGAAACAGTGAATGGCGAAATTGAAGCGTCACACTCAGGAAACACGCCAGTGAGCTTTGCGTCAGTTAATGGCAAGCTCGACATCACTTCCGATAGCCCAGACGTATCAGTAGAAACCGTCAACGGTCGAATCGATGTGTCTCTTCAAGCGGTAGACGTACTGCAAATCAATACGGTTAATGGAAGGACTTACGCAAGTTTAGGTCTTAATAAGAACGGTAGCGTAAAAGCGAATTCTGTAGGCGGTGCGATGGAATTTGTCTTTCAAGATGGCGTATCGGCACAATTTGATATTGAGACGCACGCTGGCGGCAACATTGTAAACAATATCAGTGATGAAAAGTCGCAAAAGCCTAAGTATGGCCCAGGTAGCTGGCTACGCTTTATCCACAACGGTGGGGCTGCAAATGTAGACATCTCTACGGTACACGGGCGAATTGAAATAGACCAAAAGTGAATAAGCTATAGGCAACACAATTGAAACTTTAGGTTGAAAAAATGAATTTAGTCCACATTTATTAATCAGACATGTGGTGATTAATGAAAAGCTGCGAGTGATCGCAGCTTTTTTTGTTTGGTCGCTAAAAATGTGTAGCTGAGCGTTTGTAAGTAACAAAAGTGCGTTTTAATGGCTCTTAGTTACAAGTTAGCGGACCTGCACGCTTCACCCACATCATCACATGGTTTGTTATTTTTTGATTGGAGGTTAAATTGAGTATTGTTGGACACGTCAAAAGGTTTTGGCGATTTCATAGTCTAATTATTGGTGCGTTTGGAATATGCGCATTTACGCTAGGCTGTGCTGTTCAGGAACCCGCTTATTACGAAGGTACTTGGGTGGTGACTAAGGCCTATAATGTAGGTGTTTCAGCTCACTCATCAATAGAGTCAGAAAAGTTCTTGGGTCGCTCGGTAACCTATGCTTCAGACTCGGCTAAACTCGATCAGGCATTCTGTGAGTCACCGGTGTATTCAACGAAAAATATCAGTAATCAAGATTTTTATGCTGCTTTTAAAGCCTCTCCATCATCGCTCGGCTTTAGCGACGACAAGATTACTGAAGTAAGTTTGTCGTGCCTTGATAATTCAGCAATCATGGGTTCTACACTCATTTTTCAGGAAGGTGGCAGCGCCTACACCTTGGTTGACGGTACGTTTTTAAAGCTGGAGAAAACGCTTTAAACGATGTTGTCTTTTTGCGCTTTCGCAACAAAATGACGACTTCCTTTGTTGAGTGATGGACGTTAAAAGCGCATAATATCCAACTGACTTTTGTGCATTGGAATAGGTTTCACTCGTGGCGTCTGCGTCTAAAAACGATAAGAATGTTGAAAAATTGAAGGTTCCACCTCATAGCATTGAGGCTGAGCAATCTGTTTTGGGCAGCATGCTTATTGACCCTGAAAGCTGGGACAAAGTCGCGGAGCTTGTTACCGATAACGATTTCTACAATCGCTCACACCAAATTATCTTTCGTGCAATCACTCGACTACTAAACAGTAGCCAGCCAATAGATCTTATAACAGTATCAGAAGAGCTGGAAAAGCATGATGAACTGGAAGATGCCGGTGGTTTTGCCTACTTAGGTGAACTTGCCAAAAACACGCCAAGTTCTGCGAACGTTGTGTCTTATGCGCAAATTATCAGTGAGCGCGCGATAACCCGTGAGCTTATTGGAGTGGCGCATGAAATAGCGGAAGTTGGATACAACCCCGAAGGCCGTGACAGTGCAGACATTCTTGACCTGGCCGAAAGTAAAGTATTTGAAATTGCCGAGCGAAGAACTGGTGAAAACGAAGGTCCTCGCGATGTCGAGTCTATCTTAGGGAAGACCATTGACCGTCTAGAAGAATTGGTGAAAACCAATAAAGACGTTACCGGTGTTACTACCGGCTTTACCGACCTAGACAAAATGACCAGTGGTATGCAGCCCTCTGACCTTATTATCGTGGCGGCTCGTCCATCGATGGGTAAGACCACCTTCGCCATGAACTTGATTGAAAACGCCATGATGGCAGAAGATAAACCTGTACTTGTTTTCAGTCTTGAGATGCCCTCAGAACAAATCATGATGCGTATGTTGGCGTCATTAAGCCGCGTTGACCAAACCAAAATTCGTACTGCACAGCTGGATGATGAAGATTGGGCACGTATCTCCAACACCATGGCTATGCTCAAAGACAAAGATTGTTTGTTTGTTGATGATTCATCAGGCCTTACACCAATGGACGTGCGAAGTCGCGCAAGAAAACTCGCTCGCGAACGCGGTGGAATCAGTCTAATCATGGTGGATTATCTTCAGTTGATGCGCGTACCTTCTCTTAGCGACAACCGAACATTGGAAATTGCAGAGATCTCTCGCTCACTGAAAGCATTGGCTAAAGAGCTTGAAGTGCCGGTAGTTGCCCTTTCACAGCTTAACCGTACGCTAGAACAACGCGCCGATAAACGTCCTGTAAACTCTGACCTTCGTGAGTCTGGCTCAATCGAGCAGGATGCCGACCTTATTATGTTTATTTATCGTGATGAGGTTTATCACGAAAACAGTGAGTATAAGGGCATTGCAGAGATTATTATTGGTAAACAGCGTAACGGCCCAATTGGTACCTGTCGACTTACGTTCCAAGGTCAGTTCTCACGGTTTGACAACTATGCAGGCCCTGCCATAGCCGACGAATATTAGCCCCTCTTCTAGCGACAAAAGGCTTCGACCGCGGCCACGGTCTACATTTTAAGGGTTAATAAGTTAAAGTATTTCAGACACAAAAAAGGCGCCGTAAGGCGCCTTTTTCAATTCATATACAATGAATTACTTTTCTTCAGCTACTTTCACTGTGTCTTTAACTGTCACTGAAATGCGACGGTTAACACGGTGTGCTTCAGCATTCTTACCATTGTCTAGAAGCTGAGTTTCGCCGTAACCGATAGTCTCTAAACGAGAACCTTCGATACCGTACATGTCTACCATTACTTCTTTGAAGTTCGCAGCACGACGCTTAGAAAGGTCCATGTTGTAAGCTTCACTACCTGGTGCAGAAGTGTGACCTTCAATTACCGCAGTTGTTGAAGGATACTGCTTCATGAACTCAGCAAATTCAGAGATTTCTGGATCTTTTGGCATTTTAACTACAGCACTTTCGTTGTCGAATAGAACGCGTAGTGTGATTTCTACTGTCTCTTCGTCAAATACTGTACAACCTTTTGCATCAACTTTTACGCCAGCTGGTGTATCAGGGCACATATCTTTGCTGTCTACAACGCCGTCGTTGTCCGAATCTTTAATTGCACAGCCAGTTGCATCTACTTTAGTGCCAGCTGGAGTGTTAGGACACTGGTCAACGTTGTTTAGAACGCCATCGTTATCATCATCGATGCTACAACCATTTGCGTCAACACGAACACCTGCTGGTGTCATTGGGCACTGGTCTTTGCTGTCTACAACGCCATCGTTGTCGCTGTCTTTAGGTGCGGCAGGAGTGCCTTTACCAAATGGGATCGCGATACCAACTTTAACACTGTAGTCATTGTAATCTTCACCGAAGTCGTGATAAGCGGCGATTTCAGTCACAAGTTTAACATCTTCGTGGATGTCCCAGTGTTTACCGATACCGATGTTACCAAGGGTAGTTGATTCGCCTACTGCTTGACGCTTAACACCACCGAATAAGAACCATGCATCATTTGGCATGAAGTATAGTGCGTCAACACCAACCATTTCACCGCTTTCATCACCGCCGCCTGCATAATCAAGGTCTAGGGCTGTAAATTCAACACGTGCTGCCCAGCTTTGAGTAAAACGGAAACCGTATTCAAAAGCTACGCCACGACCATCGTCGTAAAGGCCGCCGTCAGTTAGATCTAACGGACGTGAGTCGTCAGTGTTGTAATACATGCCAGACAAACCAAACCAGTTTTTGTACTCTGGCTCAGAAGAGTCTTGTGCAAATGCATTAGTCGAAGAAATTACAGCAAGAGATAGCGCTGCCATTTTAAAGTGTTGTTTCATAGTCACATCCTGTTTAACGTTGAGTGATTATCGATTTTTGATAATTTTGTGTTGTGCTTAACGTTTAACGCTAGCACAAATTGTGCCATTTATAATATGGGTTAGGCTGCGATCCCTTGTAATGTGGCAATAATTGTTCGTCTTCCACCATGATCTCGGTGTTCGCCGAGCATGATACCCTGCCACGTGCCAAGTGCAAGCTTGCCTTGTTGGACAGGTATAGTAAGTTGACACCCTAGTATACTCGATTTTAAGTGAGCAGGCATATCATCTTTACCTTCATAAGTATGCCTGAAAAAAGAAAGCTCTTCTTTTACACTATGGTTGAAGAACGCTTCCATATCATGCCTCACTGTAGGGTCGGCATTTTCATTGATTGTCAAACTAGCGCTTGTATGCTGAAGCCATAGGTGCAAAAGGCCGACTTCAACATGACGAATACTGGGTATTGCAGATTCCACCTGCTGTGTTATCAGGTGAAATCCTCTCGGGTAGCTGTCGAGTGTAATTTTTTCAGACTGCCAGAAATTATTTGTCAAAACAGATTTCCAAATGCGCTAATCCTTCGTCGCACATGAAAGGAAGAATAATTTTAGCACCATCAACCTGGTGACTAATCGTATGTTGCTTTCCTGATACAACGATGGGTGTTGCCATTCCAAACTCGTAACCCCGTTCAGCAAGGTCTCGTTTTGCGTTACCGCAAATCATGTTGGTAACTTCGCCAACCATGTCGCCTACTTCTGCATCAAGCTTCTCAGGGCGCTCGCCAACCATTCTCTCCATTATGGTCAGGGCCAACGACTCGTCAAAAGTAATAGACATAGAGCCGCGAACGTCAGGGCCCACCATGCCAATTAGCCCCGATACATCGCCTTTGGCGATATCACTTTGTTTGCGCTTGGGCTTGCCCGGGGTCAATTTAGTTTGAGCCATGGTTTCAAGCACGTTCAAAAGACCAGCAATAAACGGGTTCACAAAATCAGCATTCATGTACACTCTCCTGGGCAGCGTGATCTTCCGTTTGTTGACAATCGGCACATAATCCATGGGCCTCTATAGTTTGTTTCGATACTTTGAATCCGTGTTGCTTTGCTTGGCTATCAAAGGTCTCTTGAAGACCTTCAGATTGAATTTCAGCAACATCACCACAGCTGTCACAAATTAGAAACTGAACAGGGTGGTTACAACCAAAATGATAGCAGGCCACAAACGCATTAGTAGACTCTAAACGGTGAATAAACCCAAAATCGAGAAGAAAATCAAGGGCGCGATAGACTGTCGCAGGTTTGGCACTAGACTCTGTTTCTTTCAGTGAGTCGAGTAGTTCATAAGCACCCATAGGGCCGTGCTTTGAAACAAGAATTTCGTACACCTTTTCTCTAAGCGGTGTGAATCTGGCGCCGCGTTGCTCGCAATAAGCCCGTGCCTTATGAATAAGTGTGGTTTTGTTCATTGATGATAACCGTAAACTCGACTTTCATTGTTATATTAAAGCGTCACTTCTGGATCACGTTTTTTAGTGTGTACATGAGCTATTAACTCATCTTCCAAGGCAAAACGCTCTTCTAATGTCTCACCAAGCTTGGCTAGCGCTGAGTCAAATTCAGCTGCCTGCTCGGGCGTTACTGCTTGTGCAAACGTATCATTAAATGCGAGTGCTGCGTCAGTGGTTTTTGTCAATCTGGGGTAAAGTTTATCTCGTAGTGCAAGGCCTTCATTGTCGTTTTCAACCAACATATCGAAAACCTCAAAGTGTCCTACCGACAAATAATCGAGTAATGCGCTGCAAAAGTTGTCTATTTCATCTGGGTCAGGTAAACACTCGCTTCGCTTGTTAATACCTGCTAGTTCACAGAAAGAAACTAACAGTGCCTGTCTGTCCATTAACCAGCGGTCAATAACCTGGCTTTTCCCGCCCCATTTTGATTTAACGCTTTCTAACTGTTGCAACATTTTGATGTGTTACCCGTTTAGCGACAATAAGTTTCAGTATAACACTGTGCACTAGCGACACAAATTTTGCGCGAAAAAGTTCGTTTCAAAATGTATGGTGGCGATCTATACGCTCAGTATTTAGTGTAGTATGAAGCATTAAAGAACAGGAGTGATGTGCAATGATGATAAAGTTGGATGAGGCGAAACTAGCTGCTCAGCAAGCCCTGTGGGTAGTTTTTAGTCGCGGCAAAATTGTAGTACAAGAATCGTCTGAGTCTATCCCCGTTGCTTACCTGAGTGATATTCCATTTTTAGCATCTTATGTCGATGAAATTCATCAACTTCCGCCGCTCAATGAGACGGCGCATAGAGACTTGCCCGTATACGTTGTTGATTTGGGTGCTGAGCATGTTGACGAACCCGGTTGGGAACGGGTATCGCTTAGACAGCTTCTTTTTGCCGAATACGATATAGCCTTTTCAGTTATTGGGCGAGCCTGGCAATACATCCATTTCTTGCGTACTCATCAATTTTGTGGGCAATGTGGAGCCAAGACTGAACGCGTAGATTGGGAAATGGCAATGCATTGTCACCGCTGTCAACATCGCAGTTATCCAAGAGTGTCTCCCTGTATCATTGTTTCTATACACGACAACGAAAAAATATTGTTGGCCAAAGGCGTTCGCCACCGAGAATCCAATATGTATTCAACCCTTGCAGGCTTCGTAGAAAGTGGTGAAAGTCTGGAGCAAGCGGTCCACAGAGAAGTTTTCGAAGAAGTTGGCGTTAAGGTTAAAAACTTGCGCTATTACAATAGTCAGCCATGGCCATTTCCACATTCTCTTATGGTTGGGTTTGTTGCCGAGTATGACGAAGGGGAAATTCGTTGTCAGGAGAACGAGATAGATGATGCGCAATGGTTTGATATAGATGCGCTGCCGACTATTCCACCGAAAGTGTCTATTGCGGGACAATTAATTGCTGAAACGGTGTCTCTGATCGGCGACAAATAAAAAACCCTGCCGAAGCAGGGTTTCAATAAGTTTAGCACGGTCCCATGTAGGGCTTCTTTTCTTTAACGGTTATAGTAATAGCAAACACTCACTTTAAGTGCAAGCGTCTTTTTAAAGTAATGTTCAAGTATTGTTTGTCTTTAATAATCGACACTACACCGATTTGTCGTTAAAACATTGATTTTTTAATACAGGTTTTAGCACACCTTAGTTAAGAATACTGGTATACTTTCGCGCTCAAATATCTTCAGTAATTTAGGTGAGTTATATGTCGCAAAATTTCCCCAGTGTTGATAAGCCCGCGTTAAAGAACGATCGTTACTTACGTGCGTTACTTAAGCAGCCGGTTGATGTCACACCTGTATGGATGATGCGACAAGCCGGGCGCTACCTCCCAGAGTACAAAGCGACTCGTGCAGTAGCAGGCGATTTTATGTCGTTGTGCAAGAATGCAGAACTTGCATGTGAGGTGACGCTACAACCTTTACGTCGTTTTCCTCTCGACGCTGCAATTCTCTTTTCGGATATTTTGACCATTCCAGATGCGATGGGCCTCGGTCTTTACTTTGAAACAGGTGAAGGCCCTCGCTTTAAAAATCCAATCACGTGTAAAGCGGATGTGGATAAAATCGGCCTTCCTGATCCAGAAGGTGAACTACAGTACGTAATGAATGCCGTTCGTACTATTCGCCGTGAGCTTAAAGGTGAAGTGCCATTAATTGGTTTTTCTGGAAGCCCTTGGACACTCGCGACTTACATGATTGAAGGTGGTTCAAGTAAAGCCTTTACCAAAATCAAGAAAATGGCATTTGCTGAGCCAGCAACGCTTCATGCGTTACTAGCAAAACTGGCTGATTCTGTTACTGAGTATTTAAATGCTCAAATCGCTGCGGGCGCGCAGTCAGTCATGGTATTTGATACTTGGGGTGGCGTGTTATCTCCTCGTGACTACAAAGAATTCTCGCTTCAGTACATGGAGCGCATTGTAAGTGGGCTGACCCGTGAAAATGAAGGCCGTAAAGTACCTGTTACCTTGTTCACCAAAAACGGTGGCATGTGGCTAGAATCGATTGCGGCGACAGGCTGCGACGCAGTAGGTTTAGACTGGACTATCGACATTAAAGAAGCGCGTGCGCGCATTGGCGATAAAGTTGCACTTCAAGGTAATATGGATCCATCAATGCTGTATGCTCAACCGCAAAGAATTGAGCAAGAAGTGGCGTCCATCCTAGAAGGTTACGGTGAAGGTAGCGGTCACGTATTTAATTTAGGTCACGGTATCCATCTAGACGTACCACCTGAAAATGCAGGTGTGTTCGTTAATGCGGTACATGAACTTAGTAAGCAATATCACAAGTAAGCGACTTCGATAAAGGAAGTAAAATGAAAACGTGGCTTGTGTTGTTGCTGATAGCGTTTGCATTGATAGCAGGGTATAAATTTTCTGGCTATCAACACCAACTCAGTGAATCCAATGCAGAAAAAGAGCGACTAACCAATGTGTTAGCGCGCTCTCGTGCCACCGAAACGAGTGAGCTGAAAGTTATTAAGCCCGCCGCCAAGTTGGTTTCAAATGAAACAGGTGCGGTGCTCTTGGATACAAGCGTTACGAAAAACGGCGAGATGAATGTTGCCCCCGTTGCTGAGAATGTCCAAATCATGGCGCCAGAGGTTTTCTACACTAAAACCGAAGGCTCACTCAATACGTTTTTTGCGCTGCCGCCTAACAACGAGCGCTTTGTTTTAGACTCGGTAAAATGTGAGAACGGACATTGCGAAATAACGGGTGAGTATGACGGTTCTGAAACTGAGCTGTCGCGAGTTATTGAAGCATTGGAACAGGAACCGTGGTGGGAATTCGGCTCGCCTATCATAACCACGCAAGTGGCACAGCGAGGCCTCAAACTTAACGTTTCTTTCGCCGCATCCCATTCGCCAAATGCTCGTGTGCGTTATCGGAATAGCACTCAGGCCGATTTAAACAGTCAGCTTGCCTCAGCGGGTTAACCCCCAAACGTGTATATCGCCAATTGAATTCGCGGTATGCCTTATTCAAGCGTGTACTGCGTTAGGCGTCTCTTGGTAAACCTTTTTCAATTACGCGAATAAGCCGCGCTTGCTGCCTGTTTTTTGCATCAGACGCTTGTTGCTTCTCTTGATGCCGCTTAAGAGCCCAATCAATATGTCTGTCCACCAAGTCACTCACGCTCCCTCGTCTTTCTTTCAAAAGCAGAATGCTTTGTTCATCATACGGAGCGTTTCCTAACGCAACGGCAATATTACGCTGCCACTTCTCAAAGCCAATCCGCCTGATGGGAGAGCCTTCCGTATTTCGCAAGAAGGTTTCTTCAGACCAGCCGAAAAGCGCATTGAGACTTTGGCCGTGTAGCACTTGTCGCGGGTGGAAATCTTCTTCACTGGTAACGTCGGCAAAGCGATTCCAAGGGCAAACAAGTTGGCAATCGTCACAGCCATAAATGCGATTGCCCATCATGGGGCGCAAATCTTCGGGAATATCTTTGTCTGATTCAATGGTGAGATAGGAAATACAGCGACGGGCATCTACTTTATAAGGCGCAACAATTGCATTGGTCGGGCAGATGGTTAGACACGCCGTGCAGGTGCCGCAACCCTCTTCAATTGGTGAGTCAGTGGGTAATGGCAAATTGATGAACAGCTCACCTAAGAAGAACCAAGAGCCGGCTTCTTTGTTGAGTGTCAGGCTGTGTTTCCCCGTCCAGCCAATACCCGCTTTTTCAGCAATAGCGTGTTCCAACACGGGGGCTGAATCTACAAACGGGCGATATTGGGTATGCGCCAAGGATGCGGTGATTTTCTCTCCCAATTGCTTCAGACGTTTGCGCAGCACTTTGTGGTAGTCACGGCCCAATGCATAGCGGCTGATGTATCCTATTTCTGGCTTTTTTAAATGCTTAGCAAACGAGGCGTCAGGAGGTAAGTAGTTCATGCGAACGCTGATAACCCGTAATGTCCCTGGGACCAACTCATCAGGCCGGGCACGCTTCATCCCATGACTCTCCATAAAGGCCATGTCACCGTGATACCCATTGTCTAACCATTCCTGAAGGTGTGCCTCGTGCTGATGTAGATCAATATCGCTGATGCCAACCTGCTGAAAGCCTAGCGCTGTACCCCAAGCCTTGATATTGTTGGTTAATTCAACAAGGTCGATAGAACTAAATTCGGACATGTGCTCATGCTAGATACTCAATTAACGTCAAGTTTATCATACAAATTATTTCGGGCCGATCAGGTTAGGGAAAATGAGGGACAAGCCGCCGCGGATTCGGGCTGCGATATGTTCACCTTGATGCAACGAGCTGGTGATGTGGTGTTTAAGCAGTGTCTTGAGCTTATGCCAAACTCAGACGTTTACTTAGTGCTGGTGGGCCAAGGTAACAATGCGGGTGACGGCTACATTGCAGCAATAAACGCAAAACTTGCGGGTAAACAAGTGCATTTATGTGCGGTTGAGCCTGAACGTACGCTGGATGGTGATGCTGGCAAAGCACAGCAGCGCTGGCTCGATTCAGGAGGCAGTATCAATGGGTTTGACGCTGCGCTCCTCGAGAAGTCTGACGTAGTGATAGATGCGCTTCTTGGTACAGGTATTAATAGCTATATTCGCAATGAGTTTGCAGACATCATTGATGCGGTGAATGCGTCATCAACACCGGTTGTAAGCGTTGATGTGCCGTCAGGGCTTGATGCAAATACAGGACAGAGCCTGGGGCGATGTGTTCAGGCTGATATCACCGTTACTTTTGTGGGCATTAAGCCGGGGCTTGTTACTGGTGCGGGTAAACAATCGTGCGGTAAGTTAGTGTATGCGGACTTGGGTATCGGCAAAGCGTTCCAAGCATTAGCTAAAGCGAGCGCGACCATGCTAAATATCGACCACTTTAAAGGTATGGGGCCACGGGAGATTAACAGTCATAAAGGGACTTATGGTCGACTGTTGTGCATTGGCGGTAACCGTGGAACAGCAGGTGCCATTCGACTCGCCAGTGAAGCCGCGCTGAGAAGTGGTGCGGGCATGGTACGCGTGTATACCCATGAGTCGTCAGTCGTTCAGGTCAGTGCAGGCAGACCTGAACTCATGGTCACCGACTTTAATTTGGAAGATGCATTAGCTTGGGCAACCTGTGTGGTTATTGGACCGGGTCTTGGGCAAGATGAATGGGCAGAAAGCGCATTTGAAACCACCATGAAGCACTGTCAAAGCCACAATAAGCCTGTGGTCATTGATGCTGACGCGCTAAATCTGTTGTGTCAGCAGTCAACCGCGTACACCTTGTCTGACAGTATTTTAACCCCTCACGCGGGCGAAGCTGCGCGTTTACTCGGTGTTTCTATTGATGATGTAGAAAGCGACCGTTTTAACTACGCAAGGCAGTGCTCACAGCGATACCATGCGGTCTGTGTACTAAAAGGGGCGGGCACGCTTATCGACAATGAAAAGAAAACCTGGGTTTGCCGTCACGGTAATCCTGGTATGGCTACCGCAGGAAGTGGTGATGTATTAAGCGGAATATTGGGTGCGTTGCTCGCGCAAGGTGTAGAAACAGACATTGCAGCAAAATATGGTGTGGTGCTTCATGCAAAGGCCGGTGATGATATTGCCCAACTGTATGGTCAACGTGGTATGATAGCGAGCGATTTGTTCGACGCAGTACGTGCGCTTATCAACCACTAAATAGGTTGGTTTTGTCTTAAACGGGCAGGCATCTACTGTGTTTCTTTGTATTACTGTGGAATATTGTCGATGTCTTACCCGCATACCTCTTTTTTTGCTAATGAAGTAGATGATACTGCGCAGCTTGCCAGAGATTTAGCGCAGGCTGTTTCGAGTCAACTCCCTACCGATGCTGTTATTTATTTAAACGGCGACTTAGGTGCAGGGAAAACGACATTTAGCCGATATTTCATTCAATCTTTAGGTCATTCAGGTAGCGTTAAAAGTCCAACCTATACATTGGTTGAACCTTATGAGTTGGACGGCGTCAATATCTATCACTTCGACCTGTATCGCTTAGCCGACCCAGAAGAGTTAGAGTTCATGGGAATTCGCGATTACTTTGGTTCGGGCGCTATCGCGCTTATTGAATGGTCGGAAAAAGGGGGCGAATACTTGGCATCCCCAGACTTAGTGATTAGTATAAATATTACGCCATCGGGTAGGCAGTTTAATTTGGAAGCAAAAAGTGCCCACGGTGCGAAATTGCTTCAGCAATGCAAGCGCGTTTAGCGCAAATGCGAAATGAAAGAAAAACTGAATAAATAGCCGCTCCGGAGTTGACGAGAGCAGCATAACAATAACAGAAAGGCTAATTATGGTGCGCAGTATAGTTTCGGTATTATTATTGTGTTTCGTCGTGCAATTCGCACACGGTGCGCAAAATAACATCGACGGGGTTAGGATATGGCCGTCGCCGGACAATACGCGCGTTGTTTTCGATATGAAATCAGCGCCAGAGTTCACCTATTTTACACTTAAAAATCCGCTTCGGCTTGTCATCGATCTTAACAACACCAGCGACACCGCTAAGCTTTCTGGCATTGAAAACAGCGGTGATTTGATTAAAAAGCTGCGCTACTCCACACCGAAAAACAAATCATCTGCCAGAGTGGTTGTTGAGCTTAATAGAAATACAAAGCCTTCGTTATTTGCAGTAACCCCCGATGGTGCTTACGGACACAGGCTGGTTGTCGATTTACCAGATAGCGCGCCGAAGCCGTCGCCAACGTTATCAGCGTCGGCATCAACTGGCTCTGTCGTTATTGATGATTCTACCAGTGCCCGAGACCGAGACATTATCGTCGCCATCGACGCCGGGCATGGTGGACATGACCCAGGTTCAATCGGTCCGGCTGGTACCTATGAAAAGCACATCACCCTGAGTATCGCCAAAAAACTGGAAGACATGATAAACCGGGAGCGAGGTATGCGCGCCATCATGACTCGTGGCGATGATTATTATGTTTCTCCTAATCGACGTCCTGAAATTGCGCGCGAGAAAAAAGCCGATTTGCTTATTTCCATCCACGCCGATGCGTTTAGTCAGCCTCAACCGCGAGGTGGTTCGGTGTGGGTACTATCCATGCGAAGAGCAGACACTGAATTAGGCCGCTGGCTAGAGAAATCTGAACGTCACTCTGAATTACTCGGTGGTGCAGCTGAAGTGATCAATGATAAATCAAGCGAGCGATATCTTACTGAAACCATACTGGGTTTATCGATGGATCACAGCATGGCGACCAGCCACGATTTAGGTAATAAAGTGGTTGAAGAGCTAAAGCAGGTGACCAGTCTGCATAAAAGAAAACCACAAGCCGCCAGTTTTGCAGTTTTGACCGCGCCTGACATCCCCTCTATTTTGGTCGAAGTTGGTTTCATTTCTAATCCGCAAGAAGAGAAGAATCTGAACTGGTCTAAACATCGCGAACGCTTAGCGAACGCCATGTTTAATGCGACTAAGCGTTACTTCAAGCAAGTTCCCCCTGATGGTACACTGTGGGCACAAGAAAGGGCGAACAACCGAACGCACAAAGTAAGAAGCGGCGAGTCGCTCTCGTTATTAGCACAGCGTTACAATGTAAAAGTAAGCAGCATCAAAGCAGCGAATGATCTTTCAAGTGATGTTGTACGCGTAGGGCAGGTACTAAATATTCCGAGAACCTAAACCTAGGTTTTGTTTCATCGGCTTTTTCAGCACTCATTGCACTTACATGTCGTATCGCCACGAATCCATATAGTTAATATCATAGGGTAGTCCTTTGCCTATACAGCTTTTATCTCCCCAACTTGCAAACCAGATTGCCGCTGGTGAAGTGGTTGAGCGCCCCGCGTCTGTGGTTAAAGAATTACTAGAAAACAGCCTTGATGCTGGTGCCACCAAAATAGAAGTCGATATTGAAAAAGGTGGCCACAAACGCATTCGAATAAAAGACAATGGGTCAGGCATTGTCAAAAGTGAACTGCAGCTGGCATTGAGTCGCCATGCAACCAGCAAAATTACCACTCTGGATGACTTAGAACAAATTCTCTCTCTTGGCTTTCGTGGCGAAGCGCTGGCCAGTATTAGCTCGGTAAGCCGGTTAACACTGACATCGCGCACTGAGTCTCAAGGTGAGGCGTGGCAGGCCTATTGTGAGGGTAGGGAAATGGCGGTAAATATCCAGCCAGCGGCCCACCCTGTTGGCACCACAATTGACGTGGCAGATCTGTTTTACAACACGCCAGCAAGACGTAAGTTTTTACGCACCGAAAAAACCGAATTTCAGCATATTGAAGAAGTCATAAAACGCATAGCACTGAGCTATCCCAAGGTTTCATTTGTTTTGAAACACAACGATAAAGTAGCAAAGCGCTTTATCGCCGACAAAGCAGGCAGTTTAGCCACCCGAATTGGCGCTGTGGTTGGACAAAAGTTTGTTCAAAACGCCGTACATATTAGTACTGAGTATGAAGGTCTTCACATTGATGCTTGGCTAGGGAATGAGGCCATGCTTCGCAGCAGTAATGATTGCCAGTTCAGTTTTGTTAACGGCAGAGGCATGCGAGATAAGCTTATTATGCACGCTATTCGCCAAGCGTACGAAAGCGTTTGGGGTGTGGTGGAGCAACCAAGCTTTGTGGTGTACTTAACGGTTAACCCTAAAGATGTGGATGTAAATGTTCATCCCGCCAAGCATGAGGTGAGGTTTCAACAAGGCAGATTGGTGCACGACTTTATCTGTAAAACCGTAAGTGATGCACTGCACGCCATGACCGACGAACAGCCTTTATCAGGAATGGACGCAAACCGTCCTTCGGGCTCAGATTTCATGTCTTCTCAGGTAGAACACGATTACATTAGGCCTTTACAGAATCAAACGTCGGATAATGCACAGGCGTTCAACGAGTCTTCTCGTTACTCGACGGGGGGAGTCTCGCAAGGCGCGCCACAGTCTTTTGGTCAATTTACAGGCAGTCCAAGAAATACATCCTCGGGGAGTGCCAGTGGTGGACGAAGTGGTGGCACTGCACATAAGCAAAGTCGAGGGCCAAGCGCGGCATATCAGTCAAATTACAATGCGTTAATGACGCCAAATAGCGACATTATTAACAACAATGCAGACCCGATGCTCGTTGCAGAGCACGTTAATCTAACTTCCCAGTGTAGAATTTACCCAAAATCAGAAAAAATTTACCTTCTTTGTGCAACTAAAGTTGCAAGTATCTGGTTAAGCGAACTATTTTTAAAAGCGCAGCATGGACAACCGTTGTTAATGCCCGTTGCTGTTTCGCTCAATAATGTAAATGAGCAACTAATTACTTTGCTAAACGACGCGCATTTTGAAGTGAATAAAGTGGCTGGCAAATATCGGCTGCAACAGGTGCCGGCCGGCACCAGGCACTTACCGTGGCTCAAGTGGTTTGAATACTTCTTATTAGTTGAACTAAATGATGAAGTAAATTCACTTGATGATGCCGTAAAATCATTGGTTTTGCCTGAACATGTTTTAGATGAAGAGACATCAAATGCGCTGTGGTACTGGTTGGATCAGCAGAGCGAAGTGAAACAATGGGAAATTATTGAGCAATTTGCTAAAGTGCGCCCCTTAAATTCAGTGCTAGATGTATGGGGAGAATAAGGTGTCCAATGGCATAAATTCTGCATTGCCAGTAATAGCAATTATGGGCCCCACGGCATCAGGCAAGACAGGCTTGGCGCTTGATATAGCGGCCAAGGTTGAAAGCGAAGTAATTAGTGTTGATTCAGCCCTTGTATATAAAGGTATGGACATCGGCACTGCGAAGCCAACGCAGGAAGAGCAAGCAGGTGTAGTACATCATCTAATTGATATTATCGACCCTGCACAAAGCTATTCGGTGTCGCAATTTGTAAACGACACTAATGCGCTAATTGGCGATATTTTAGCGCGTGGCAAGGTGCCAATTTTGGCTGGAGGTACAATGATGTACTTTAATGCCTTGATAAATGGAATTTCGCCACTACCTAAGTCAGATGAAAAGATACGAGACGAAATAACACAGCAGGCACAACGCTTGGGTTGGTCTAAATTACACGATGAATTACGTGGTGTAGACCCAATTAGTGGTGAGAGAATTCACCCCAACGACCCACAGCGCATTACCCGTGCGCTGGAAGTGTATAGAAGTACCGGCAAGACGTTGACACATTGGCAACAACAAGAGGGTGAAAAGTGCCCTTATAAGATTGCACAATTTGCCATAGCGCCCGCAGACAGGGCAGTGTTGCACGAACGTATAGCGACCCGCTTTGATTTGATGTTGGAGCAAGGGTTTGAGAATGAAGTAGTAAAACTCTACGAACGCAGTGATCTTCATGAAGATTTGCCTTCTATTCGTTCGGTAGGGTACAGACAGATGTGGCAGTACCTAGACGGCCAATTGAGTTACGCAGAAATGCGTGAAAGAGGCATTATCGCTACAAGACAGCTCGCCAAGCGTCAGCTCACGTGGTTACGGGGCTGGGAGCAGGTTACATGGCTAGACACATTTGCTAACGATAATTTGACTAAAATTACAGCGAAAGTCACACTTTAAATGTTTGAGTGTGGTATATATTAGACGTGCAGTGATAGTGAAATTCCTATCACGAATAATAAAAACTAAGGATATCAAATGGCTAAAGGGCAATCTTTACAAGACCCATTCTTGAACGCTTTGCGTAAGGAACGTATTCCAGTATCAATTTATCTGGTAAACGGTATTAAACTTCAGGGACAGGTTGAATCTTTCGACCAGTTCGTAATTTTACTGAAGAACACAGTAAGCCAAATGGTGTATAAGCACGCGATTTCTACTGTTGTTCCAGCACGCGCTATCACAATGCCTAGCGCAGGAGATTCTGAAAATACTAAAGGTGAATAATTTAAAAGGTAACGCGCTTGTTTGACCGTTATGAAGCCGGTGAACAGGCTGTACTTGTTCATGTTAATTTTTCCGACGAGAACAGTAAAGAAGACTTAAGTGAGCTTGAATTGCTTGTGTCTTCAGCAGGGGTTAATGCGGTAGAAGTTATTACGACTTCGCGCAGTGCGCCTCATGCTAAGTTTTTTGTTGGTTCAGGTAAGGCAGAGGAAATAGCAGCGGCAGTGAAAGCACACGATGCCAACGTTGTTATTTTCAACCACGCGCTTTCTCCTTCTCAGGAGCGTAATTTAGAAGCGGTGTGTAAATGCCGGGTGTTAGATAGAACGGGGCTAATTCTTGATATTTTTGCGCAGCGCGCAAGAACACATGAGGGTAAGCTTCAGGTCGAACTAGCCCAGTTGAGGCATATCTCAACTCGTCTCATCAGAGGATGGACCCACCTTGAGCGTCAAAAAGGTGGTATTGGTCTTCGCGGTCCAGGTGAGACACAGCTAGAAACTGACCGTCGACTACTTCGTGGTCGTATTAAAGCCATTCTTCGTCGTTTGGAAAAAGTGCAAAAGCAACGCGAGCAGGGTCGCCGCTCGCGCAAACGCGCTGAAATTCCAACGGTATCCTTAGTTGGCTATACGAATGCGGGAAAATCGACGCT
>Ga0213837_1000543_pt1 | contig 35842 bp, 26 predicted proteins | sample SWPATP12_FD_160572 | JGI IMG/M metagenome (GOLD analysis project Ga0213837, IMG submission 160572) | Coastal seawater microbial communities from Marineland, Florida, United States - SWPA TP1 #2 | ecosystem: Environmental > Aquatic > Marine > Coastal | place: USA: Florida | collected 2016-08-06
AGGTTCTAGGTTCTAGGTTCTAGGTTCTAGGTTCTAGGTTCTAGGTTCTAGGTTCTAGGTTCTAGGTTCTTCAAGATTGTAAATCGTTGCTTGTGTGTGCTTGCAAGCGGTATCGCGTTATGAATACAAAAGCCTACTTGTAGGAGGCGCTTTAATGCCGAACATTTTTCAACGATTCACGGCTAAAGCCGTTCCTACGGGATTGGCGCGAGGCCATCACTGTGCGTACCATTTTGTAGGCGTAAAATTTATTTCGCGCGAAGCATTAACAACAGTGCCGCGCTTGAGACGCGCCAAGCAAGCGTGACGCCTACACTTTATCCTTCGCATTCACCATTTGTAGGCGTGAAATTTATTTCGCGCGAATTATTAATAACAGCGCCGCGGTTGAGACGCGCCAAGCAAGCGTGACGCCTACACTTTATCCTTCGCATTCACCATTTGTAGGCGTGAAATTTATTTCGCGCGAATTATTAGCAGTAGCACCGTGTTTGAGACTCGCCAAGCAAGCGTGACGCCTACACCGTGTCTAGCCCTTCGGGCACGCTACCGTTCCAGTTCGTCGCAGAGCTCCTCTCGCTCCATCTTGAAAGCAAAATTCTTTGCTTATCTAGCCCTTCGGGCACGCTTCCGCCCCTAGGTTGCAGTTCCTACGTACTGATTTTATTATTATTTTTGTTTTTCACGTGTAAAAGCTTAATGCCTACACCGTAGGAGGCGTTTTAACGCAGAACATTTTTCCTCATTCACGGCTAAAGCCGTTCCTACGGGCTTGGCGCCAGGCCATCACCATGCATTCCATTTTGTAGGCGTGAAATTTATTTCGCGCGAATTATTAATAACAGCGCCGCGGTTGAGACGCGCCAAGCAAGCGTGACGCCTACACCGTGTCTAGCCCTTCGGGCACGCTTCCGCCCCTAGGTTGCAGTTCCTACGTACTGATTTTATTATTATTTTTTGTTTTTCCGTGTTAAAGCTTAATGCTTACACCGTAGGAGGCGTTTTAACGCCGAACATTTTGAACATGTTCACGGCTAAAAGCATTCCTAAGTTAATGCCGTTTTGAATCGCGACTTATAAACTGATTTCTTTATTATCTACACTTACGGTGACTTGTTTGTTCAATAAATTAACTAACAAAATGCTACGCATGTCACCATCTGACTCTTGGTAAATAGCTTGAACATTTTTAAATGACTCTGTGTTTAGATAAACAACATCACCGGCTTTTGGTAGCGAAGATGTTACCTCACTCATATCACTCATAGATTTGAGTTGAGCAATTAACTGCTCAGGTACGATTTGAAATTTATGACCATAAGCAACAAAACCACTTACTCCACGGGTATTTTTTACCGCAGAAAAGTTACAGTTTTGCGAGTCTAGCTTTATAAATAAATAACTAGGAAAAAGAGGAGATGTACGAATTGATCGGCGACCCTTTACGATTCGCTCGATTTTATGTTCGGGAAAGAATACTTCAAAACCTTGGTTTTGAAGGTTAGTTTGAGCTCTTAGCTCTTGTTTTGATTTACAAAAAAGTAAGTACCAACTTTCCATAGTCACACCTAAAATACTCATTTTCCTTAAAACCAATCCAAAAGGATTGGTTTTTATGAGCCAGCGATTATACGCAGAGAATTTAGGCGTGTCTATTACAAAATTGTTATTACCCCAAGTGAGAACTAATCACTACCAAACAGGTCTCTGGTGTACACTTTTTCTGCAACATCATCGAGCTCAGTTACCATTCTGTTGGCAATAATTACATCTGCAGAAGACTTTAATTCAGCTAGGTCATGGGTCACTTTAGAGTTAAAGAAAGTTGCTTCATGTAATTCAGGTTCATAAACTATCACTTCAACACCCTTAGCTTTGATTCGCTTCATGATGCCTTGAATAGCGGATGCTCTAAAGTTATCCGAACCAGCCTTCATGATTAAACGATGAATACCCACTACCTTTGGCTTTCTTGCGAGGATCGACTCTGCGATAAAATCTTTACGAGTAGAGTTTGCGTCTACAATGGCGCGGATCATGTTGTTTGGCACGTTTTGATAGTTAGCCAATAATTGCTTGGTATCTTTAGGTAAGCAATAGCCACCATAACCAAAAGAAGGGTTGTTGTAATGACCACCTATACGAGGGTCTAAACTTACCCCCTCAATAATTTGCTTCGAGTTAAGTCCCCGACTTTCTGCGTAGCTATCAAGTTCATTAAAATAAGCCACTCGCATAGCCAGATATGTGTTCGAGAATAGCTTGATTGCCTCAGCTTCTGTTGAACCGGTATATAGAACATCTATCTCTTTTTTATTGGCACCTTGAACTAACAATTCAGCAAATTTCTTTGCCCTATCTGAATGCTCACCCACAATAATGCGAGATGGATTCAAGTTGTCGTACAATGCTTTGCCCTCTCGTAAAAACTCAGGTGAGAAAATAATGTTATTTGTTTTAAATGTTCTTTTTATGGTTTCAGTAAAACCTACCGGAACTGTCGATTTAATCACTATTACTGCATTGGGGTTTATTACTAAAACATCAGCAATAACAGCTTCTACAGATTTGGTATTAAAATAGTTTGTAGTGGGGTCATAATCAGTGGGTGTTGCAATAATTATAAAATCTGCATTTTCATATGCTAAATTTTTATCTGTAGTCGCTTTAAAATTAAGCTGCTTGTTTTCTAAAAAATCTTCTATTTCAGGATCACTAATAGGAGATTTTTTATCATTTAGCAGCCTTATTTTATCTTCTAAAATATCTAAGGCTATTACACGGTTATTTTGCGCTAACAACATTGCGTTTGAAAGGCCAACGTAACCCGTACCCGCGATCGTTATATTCATAACCATCCAAATAGATTGATTTTAATGTTAATTTACGTTTTTAAGTAAAGTCACATTAGCACTATTTTTCAAGTTTTCTTGCCAATTTAAATCGCAAATACCATCTGTCGGATTGAAGGCTGTTGGCGCTTCTAGCAACAACTTGCGAATAGAGTGATGATCGTTTAAATCACATGACGATTTAAGCTCAAATAAAATTTGTTCAAGCTCATCCCAAGGCATTTTAACTTCATGGGCACTCATGATTCTTTGGTGATCTGTACCAACAACATTATCACCAATTAATAGCTCTTCATAAAGCTTTTCGCCAGGTCGTAGGCCTGTACATTGAATTTCAATATCGCCTTCTGGCTGTTTACTTGACTTTACTTCTAAGCCAGAAAGGTGGACCATCTTAGTCGCAAGATCCATTATTTTAACCGGCTCGCCCATATCTAAAACGAACACATCGCCACCCTTACCCATTGCGCCTGCTTGAATAACAAGCTGTGCAGCTTCAGGAATAGTCATAAAATAACGAGTTATATCTTTATGGGTTAAGGTGATAGGGCCACCTTGCTTAATCTGCTGCCTAAATAGCGGAACAACAGAGCCTGAAGAACCAAGTACATTACCAAAACGCACCATAGTAAAGCGCGTAGTTTTTTGCGTATCAGATAATGCTTGTAGCACTAATTCAGCCATGCGCTTAGTAGTACCCATGACATTAGTAGGTCGAACAGCTTTATCGGTTGAAATAAGTACAAAGGTTTCAACGTTATTTTCTATCGCAGCACGGGCAATGTTACTGGTGCCAAATATATTATTTTTAACACCTTCAATAACATTATGCTCAACTAAAGGCACATGCTTGTAAGCCGCAGCATGATAAATAGTTTGCACTTTAAATGACGAAAGTGTCATTGAGATGAGTTTAAAGTTTTGAATAGAGCCAAGAATTGGCACTATTTCGATATTTAAGGAGTTTTGAAAAACGTAGTCTTTAAGCTCTTTTTCAATTGCATATAAGCCATATTCAGAAAGTTCAAACAAGACTAGCTTCGTTGGTGAGTTTTTAACAATTTGACGACAAAGCTCAGAGCCAATAGACCCACCTGCACCTGAAACCAAAACAACCTTATTTCGAATATTAGCAGACATTAATTCGGTGTTTGGCTCTACTGGGTCACGCCCTAAAAGATCTTCAACTCCTACTTCTTTTATTTGTTCTAATGAAGTGTTCCCTGCTACCAAATCGGCCATTCCAGGAATCGTCATCACTTGTAACTTATATTTTTCAATATTATTTAGTATCTCTTTGCGGCGGTTGCGACTCGCACTAGGCAATGCTAATAAAATTTTAGAAACATGTTTAGAGCGGACTACATCAGCAATATTCTGTGACGAAAAAACATTCAACCCCTGAACAAAAGTGTGTTGTTTTTTTATATCATCATCGATAAATGCAACTGGCGCATACTCAGGCCCATTAGCAAGGGCGGTTGCCAATTGACGACCTGCAGAGCCTGCGCCATAGATAACAACATTTTCTTTTCGACGCATAATCAACTTACCTACGATTGCCCTTACTATTAAGCGACTACCGCCAACCAGCAATAGTGAAATACAAAAATAAATCACGGGTACAGTTCGAGGAACTTGAAAATTAAAGAAAAATGAAAAACCTATAAAATAGATTGTTGATAAGATCACTCCGGCTAAAATTGCCCATAATGCTTGTGAGTTAATATATCTAAGCACTGCACGGTACAACCCTAGCTTCACAAACGACAATAAACTCAGCGGTAAAATAGCTGATAATATCAACCAGTTATTCACATCACGTAGTTCTTCTAAACTATCAAGCCTTAATATAAAGGCAATCCAGAACGATGAAAAAATAAAAACTGTATCGACTAAAAGAGAAATGATTCGCTTTTGGGTACGGGGTAATTTTACAAGAGTATCTAAAAACAAAAGAGAATCCCTATCAGAAAGAGCAATAAAATAGTCCTATCTCTATTTTACTACAACAAGTAACACTAAAACAATTAAGTAAAATAAACACTTTTGGTAGTTTTTATCTTTATGTTTTTTGTTATCAAACTGTATACTTATGTAATTATAATTTACTACTAGCTTTGCTTAACACCTGTTTAATAGTTTCTGCTGTTTGCTTAACCTCAACACTTTTAAGAGTTGGGTGAACTAAAAACATTATAGATGTTTCACCTAGCTCAACAGCATTTGGTAAGCGTTTTTTTGGGCGCCACGGGGTGTTGTCGAATGCTTTTTCTAAATACACCTCTGAACAACTTCCCTGAAAGCATGGCACCCCTCTGGCAACAATTTCGTTTACGATACGGTCGCGGTCCCAACCTTCAGCTAAGCATTCAGGTTTAACAAACATGTAATGCTTATATTCTGCATGCTCAATGTGTTCCGGTACTGATACTAAGCGAATACAATCAAATCCACTTGCAGCTTGGTCTAACTGTGCACCATAAGCTTGACGTTTTGCAGTCCAATCGCTCATCCGAATTAGCTGGATACGTCCAATAACAGCCTGCATTTCTGTCATACGCCAGTTAGTACCAAAGCTTTCGTGTAGCCATCTAAATCCTGGAGGGTGCTCGCGATTGTAAATGGCATCAAAGCTTTTACCATGATCTTTGTAGCTCCACATTTTTGACCATAACTCTTTAGAGTTTGTGGTAACCATGCCACCTTCACCGCCTGTAGTCATTATTTTGTCTTGGCAAAAGCTCCAAGCTCCAATGTGGCCAATGCTCCCAACTGACTTACCTTTGTATTTTGCCCCATGTGCTTGAGCACAATCCTCAATAACATAGAATCCATATTCATTGCTTAACGCCATTATTGCATCCATTTCAGCTGGCATTCCAGCTAAATGTACAACTATGACAGCTTTAGTTTTAGGGGTAAGTACGGCTTTAATAGACTCTGCTGTGATTGCTTGACTGTTAAGATCAACATCAGCAAATATTGGCGATGCACCTGCAGTAACAATACTACTAGCAGAAGCTAAAAATGTACGTGGTGTAGTAATTACCTCATCGTCTGGACCTATATCTAATGCCTTTAAAGCAAGGTCGAGAGCAAGAGTTCCATTACCTAAGGCTACAGCGTACTCTGTACCAGTCCAAGCTGCAAATTCACTTTCAAATTCACGGCCTTCCGTACCGGTCCAATAATTAACTTTATTCGATAAAATAACGCGGCTAACAGCATCAGCTTCTTCTTGAGTAAAGCTTGGCCACGGAGAGAAAGGGGTGTTTAACATTTGTAAATTAATCCATCATTTTTATAAATTGCGAGTATTTCTTTACTTGCAACATTTAACCACAACTGCAGGAGACCCAAATGCAGTTACATCAGCAGGTAAGTTCTTAACTACCACACTACCAGCACCAACCAAGGTGTTATCATCAATTGAAATTAATTGGATAACTTGGCTACCTACACCTATCCAGCAACATTCACCAACAGAAACAGCACCTGCCAAAGCCGTATTCGGACAAATATGTGAATACTCACCAACTTTAGTGTCGTGCTCAATAATAGATGATGTATTAATTATGCAACCAGAGCTAATTTCAGCAAACGCATTAATTACAGCACCAGCAAGTACAACAGTACCCTCTGCTACTTTTGCGTACTGACTTACAGTTGCGGAGGGATGTATTAACCTAGCTAAATCAAAACCGAATTGCTTTAGCTCATTGCATTTTTGTTTTCGAACTACGTTGTTGCCAATTGCAACAATCACCTCAACATTTTCGAGTTTACAAGCTAATAAGTCGTTAAAAGTACCGACTATATCCCAGTGCTCTAGTTGTGTTTTTGTTGGGTAAGCATCATCATAAAAACAAACTTTATAACCAAGTACTTCTGCTAAATCGGCAACGACTTTACCATGCCCGCTGGCACCTACAATAGCTAATTTTTTAATTTGGTTATTCATTCTTTGTGCCTTTAAATGGTTCTATTGTTACATGACCATCAGCACTAATACCTTCACGTACGAATACTTTTTTAACCGTTAAAAATAGTATTTTTATATCGAGCCAAAAACTTTGATTATCAACATACCAAACATCAAGTTTAAATTTATCTTCCCAGCTTATTGCATTTCGGCCATTTACTTGTGCCCACCCTGTTATACCTGGGCGCACATCATGACGGCGAGCTTGGTTACTATTGTAAAGCGGCAGGTATTGTACCAAAAGAGGCCTAGGGCCAACTAAGCTCATATCACCTTTTAGAACATTCAAAAGGCCTGGTAACTCATCCAAACTAGTTGAGCGCAAAAATGCACCAAATTTCGTCATACGCTCATGATCTGGTAATAAGTTACCTTGCTTGTCCTTACCATCGAGCATAGTTCTAAACTTCATCATTTTAAAAATTTTACCATTCAAACCGGGACGGTCTTGGGTAAATAAAATAGGTGAACCTAGTTTAAAACGGATCAATAGAGCAACAATAACAATAACTGGTAATAAAGTTAACAAAGTACAAAAAGCTACTATAAAGTCAAAAAATCGCTTCATTTTACGGCTCCAGTTACCCATGTTACCCATTTATCAGCAAGGTTATGGCGGTTAAACTCTTGCTTCGCAAGCATTTGCGCTCTATTACCCATTTCTGGTAAAAAGTTTTTATTATCTGCAGCATGTTCAAGTGCATCTGCGAATGCTTGTGGGTTCTCAGGTTCAACAGAGTACCCACAGTTGTGTTGTTTAATCATGCTAGCAAGCCAACCTGGGTAATTATTTAAAACGGGTAGGCCTGCTGAAATATAATCAAAAAACTTATTGGGTGATGTGCCAAAGTAAAAAGCAGGCACGTTAGCAAGTAGCTGCATGCCAATATCTGCACCCTTCATTAATTCTGCAAGTTTTGCTTTATTAACTGGTGAATGAAAAATTACATTGTCCAATTGTTCTTCATTAGCACGCTGCTGTAATTGCTCTTTTAACTTTCCTTGACCAACTAAAACCAACTTGATATCAAAGCGACTGCGTTTCTTCAACTCTGCAGCAGCGTCAAGTGCAGCATCTAAACCATTAGCCATACCATGTGTGCCCGTAAAAATAGCCATTAGCTCATTTTCAGCAACGCCTTCTGGTCTCCACGCGTTAGTCTCATTTGCAAAAATATTTAAATCACAGCCATTTGGTACTAACTCTATTTTGCTTGCTTTAACCCCTCGTTTTTTTATACCTTCAACGATACCCGGCGATAAACCAATACAACGATGCGCTGAACGATAAGAGCACCATTCTAAAATAGACATTGCAGCCAGTACTAAAGGGTTTTTTATTACCCCCATTTCTTTAGGAAGCTCAGGCCATAAGTCGCGAACTTCAAAAACAAACGGTTTAAAACGTAGCCAACGCGCAAAAATACCAGGAACTCCTGCAGTAAGTGGCGTAGTTGTCGCAAAAACAACATCATATTTATGAGTTAATGCAATACCAATACTCTTTAAAGCAAATTTTAAAAAGGTACTAGCTCTTTTAACAAAGCCATCTTTATTTGAATAAGCAAGGTCAAATTCAATGATATCGATACCATCTACATTCCCTTCTCTTCGACCTTTAATAAATTGCCCAGTAAGGCCTGTTTCACCACCACCGTAACTACCACATACCATAGTTACTGAATGGCCATGCTTGATCAATCGCGTAGCCATCTCAAACGAGCGTATACCTGTTGAACCTTTAGGGGTAGAAAAATGTTGGTGGAAATACAAAACTCTCATATTAAAAATTTACTTCCGTGGTGATTGTGCCTGATTTATGGATTTCTAATTCAATGACTGGTAGGGTTGATTCTTGATAATAATAACGAGACTCTTTGCCATCTATTAGTTCTAGCCGTGTTATTTCAACATCTGCACCAAAAGTTATGTAGCAATATTCACTGGTTAATGTTTTACCAATTAGTTTCCATTGAGTAGGAATTAGTCTAAACCTAAGTACAGCTTTATTTTTAAAACCACTAGCGATGTCTGTTATCGTCAATTTTGACGGTGATAATGATATGCTACGTTTATGAGTACACTTTAAGTAGTCTGTATATGAAATAGCAAATTTTTGGCTATTTTCTATAACCTTGAGCTGTTCTTTATTGGTTGATTTAAGCCAATTGCCTAATAAAAAGCGGCTTAACCTAGGCATTTGATCATGCTCATCAAACTCTATTGTATTATGACTTTTAACACCACCATAATAATCAATATAAGCTTGTCCTGCATTATAGCTAAATGTACCACCATCTCTAAATATATTATTACCCTTAAGCCATAGGTCTATATGCAATGCATCACTCTGACTAGGCCTGAATTTAAATTGTGGATAACGTAGATATACAGCTGCCTTGTCATTTGTCAAAAAACAATAACCCCCATCGGCGAAGTCTAATGGTTTTTTTTCAGGCAAAGTTTCTGTGGGTTTTTTAAGTTCTAACCACTGAAGTGGAATGTCGTAGCTTCCTTCTTCAATGTAAGCCGCTTGGCTATTAAACAACACATTTGCTAACTGAACGCTTGGCTTAAAGTCACGGTAATCTGTACCAGATAGAGGAGCCAACCTTGCTCCATCATTTGCGCCAATATTTGGTGCATCACCTGACTCTTCATTTGTAAAATAGAAAAGCCAACTGGCCCCAGCTTTTAATTTAGAAGTTAGGTGCTCAGAAAAGCTTGGCAGTTTTAGCTTACGTCTCCAAACTTCCACCAAGCTATAAGTATCCAACATTACACGGTGATAAGTAACTGAATACTGACTAAAACTACCATCAGCCTCTACTAGCCGTTTAGCACGATTTTCTAGCCATTTAAGTCCTTGCTTCTGCCATTGATGGCCATCAGACTCACCATTTAAAACAAGCCAAGAGCCCCCAATGTAGAGGGCCGCAGCTTCAGATGTTCCATGGTTATTGTCTTGTGCGACCGCATACATAATTGTAGGAGATATTCGCTTAAGGTGCGCTTTTAATAAACTTATAAGTGCCTGAGAGCTCTTGTTTTGTTGCTGTAAAATTAATGCTGCAGCTGCTAAATGCATCACCCGAATAGAAGCTTCTTGACCGCATTTCCAATTAACACCTAAAAAAGGAGGGTTTTTTTCAATCCAATCATTTAACCAAGTATTTAAAGTTTCAAGTGCAAGAACATCACCTGTTTTAGCTAATTGAGCAAAACCAATTACCCAGTCAAAACGAGAGGCTTCCCAAACACCTTTTATATCACCTAAATCATTATTAAAGTCTTCGATCGTAAACCAAGGTTTATCACTCGGAGCAAACCGTTGTGTTAAACAGCTTTGATGCCAACTTGGAATACCAACAACGTTTAAAGGTTTTCCAAAATAAAAATGCTGCCCTATCCACTGTTTATTAGCTATTAGACTACTATTTATCTCAAACTCATCAGAAAAAAAATCACCGCAAACTAGCTGCGATGTAATTTTTTTTACAGGATTGAAACCTGTTCTAACACCTAGCTGGTACATGAAAACTCGCGCTAGGTTTGACAAACCCAACGCGAGCGCCGTTTTAACTTTTACTACGTTCATTTTTTATACGCAATTAACCATTTAAATAAACACTTTTTAATTTTAAGAAAGTCAAACCCATAACGATAATTAAAATCTGATTCCAAGGAACCACTATCAGTCCTAAAGAACTTAACATTGGCTATTCAACATATAAAAAACCAGAAACCAACTGAATCTAAGTTAGATAAAATATCATTACAACCCTAAAACCTAACTTAATAAAAATCCCTTCTATATTCACAAAGAGCACACAGAAGCCTATTAATAGCTAAAAAATTGAAGCTGTAACATTCAACAATATAAAATCAGAAAAAACAACTCTTCTCAAATATGAAACAGGTTTATTTTATATTTAAAAAAACTTACTTATAATCGATTTATAAAGTCATTAAATATAGAATCGCTATCAAACTCAGCTGACAACTTTTCAATATCAGGTATAAACTCTTCACTTTCTATTATTTTTTCGATCTCATTTAAGCCCTCTATGATAGCGGTATCAGATTTTGGCTCTACAATAACCCCTGAATTTTTGTAAACGAGATCTGGAAGCCCTTTCCAATTAGATACCAAAACTGGCTTACCACATTGAATTGCTTCAAAAATTATTCCAGGATAACCCTCTCCTGGGTAATAAGAAGGTAAACAAATTGCGTCTGTATCAGATATTACTTCATTAACACTAATACCAGATACTACCCCCAAATACTTTATATTTTCATACCTTTCAAGATCTTGCTTCTTTATTCCATCATATAATGGCCCATAAATCTCTAGCTTTAAATCAGGCCTATTTCCTACTGCTTCAATCAATTCGAAAATACCTTTCGTCTTTTTCACTTGAGAAATAAAGGATACTTTTGTTAGCTTACTTGGCGGAGAATTATATAAGCTAAAAAATTTTTTACTTCTGCCTGTTGGGTAAAAAACAACCTTTTTATTTTTCAGCTCTTTAACTTGGCGCTTTGTCTCTACTAAATATATGTCGGAATGCTTAAGCGCAAAATTTAGGGATACCCTATGAAAAAAACTCATTTCATTATGGAGTACACCTCCAAACCGTCTAATTACAAGTTTTTTTTTGAAGGTTTTACAAAGTAATATTGCAAAAGGAGCAAGTAAAGTTAAAGCTTGATAACTAAGATGCAGCATTACTACATCACTGCTTTTTATACATGATTTAAGCTTAGAAATGAAAGAAATAAACTTAGTAATTTCGAGCTTACCATCAGCCCCTCTTAGCCCCCTAGAATCAAGAATAGACAATGAAACACTTGGGTGCTCATTAGCCATATCAATAAACCCCTGAAAAGAAATAGACGTCCCACCTATAGGCGGAGGTAACGTTCCAACAGCTAATAACTTTTTCATTTTATCATCCAAAAGTGAAAGTTTATAAATATGCTACTCAACAAAATTGATTCATACCAAAGTGAAACTTGTATTATCTCATTAATATTTTACACAAAAACCTTCACCATCCCAACTAAAAAAATAATAAAAAAAGTATAAAAACTAGAAGATATTTCAATATAAAACTCCAATCCAAGAATTGTAATCTTTAATATTGTTCTTGTCATACATCGAAATCAAAACAAAAAAGTGATAAAAGTAACAAACAAATAGGGATATTAATAAAGCTGTAATTTTTAATGAGAAATCCTTAACAAGAGATAGAAAGTTAATAATTATTATGGAAAATATAAAATCATTAAAAACATAAATCCTATTTACCAATATAGGAAAACTCATAAATAAAAAGCATATAGAAGAAGAAACAAGATAAATATCTAGCAATCTATCTTGAACCTTAGCAACCCAACTTTTACACTCTTTATCATCCTGGTTATTAGATTCATATATCTTGAAAAAAATGTAGCACAATACAAAACTCAAAAAATATCTGAGTTGTACATGAAGCGCGATTCCCTCTTCAGCATTTTCAAGATACCCTTTCACTTTAACTAAAAAATACCCTCCATTATCTAATGGAGCAAAGTTTAATAGAAGCTCAGGAACATTAATAAAATTAGAGGAGAAAAATAATAGTAACCCACCAAAAAAAGTGAGACTTTTCAGTTTATATTTTGATACATAGAGTGAAGCTAGAAATACAAAGATAAACATTAACGAAGCTACATGAAACAACGCAGCAAAAACAACAAGGAAAAAAGTCGCTCTTTTCTTTTCTAATACAAAATAGTATGCAGAAAGGTATAAAAAACAAAGTGCAAAAGCCCAGCGCACTTGAATAAACTCAGAGTTATAATAAACAAAACTAAAGTAGACAAATGCACTAACAAGTGGGTATAGGGCAATTCTATTTAATACAACAAACTTAAGCATTAAACTAAAAAAAGCTAATACAAACAGAAAAAGGTAACCTTCTGCATCAAAAATTTTGAAAACTGAATTTAAAAATACATAGCCCACCTCTGCTGGCACCTCAGAAAAGCTGGAATCAGACTGAAACAACGAAGGGGTTATATCATAAATCCACATGTATGAAAGGTAATCGTTTGCGCTGTAATATCTTAAGCCTGTGAAATAAAATAAGATAAAAAAAGCACTAAAAAGTGAGACAGCACTTAGAGCTCTACTATTAAAAATTGATAATGAGGCAAAAAGAAAAAATAGAGACCAAAACAAAAGATAAACTAACATAGACTCAGCCTCAGAACACTTGAGTAAATAGAATGCAATGAGTTCACTCTAAAAACAACTTCCAACTTGCAGCAACTTCTTCAATTGACTGTTTTTTAGCATGGGAATGAGCATTTTTACTCACTGCCTTGTAAAGTTCAGGGTTTTTAAAAAGATGCTCTATTGAACGAGAAAAACCTTCTGAATCACCATCTTCTATAAGGTACCCATTAAAGTTATGTTGGATTAACTCTCTGGGGCCTGTTGGGCAATCATAGGCAATTACTGGCAAGCCATATGCGTTAGCTTCACCAATTACCATAGGCAACCCTTCGTAAATAGAAGTCATCAATAGAACATCATGATTTCTGTAGACTGTTTCCATGTCCTTTTGATTTCCTAAAAAATTCACTTTATCTTTTAGGCCTAGGCCATCACTCAGAGATAGTAATTCTTCTTTTTCCTCGCCGTCACCAACAATTGTTAAGTTAAATGAATCATCTAGGGTAGCAATTATTCTTAAAAGTCTAGAAAAGCTTTTCTGCTTTGTTAAGCGCCCAACAGCCAGAAGTTTTTTTGTTGGTTCTTTTTCCATATAAGTTGGTAATGGTAGACCAAGTGGATTTTTCATGACATGCAGCTTGTCTGCATTAAACCCTTTATTGAGATAAGTTTCTTTATCTCTTTCTGTTAACAAAAATAAAAAGTCAGCTCTTTTGAATAAAATATTTCTAGCGAACTTTTTAAATTTAGACTTAACAGCGTAGTAATTGTTATGCTCACAAATAATTACTTTTTTGCTACTAATTAGCAAATTAAGCATAAAGCGAATGGAAATATCTGTAGCAGATAAAATTACCACATCATAATTGCCAGACTTAAGCATTGATTCAATTTTAAAAAAACGTGTGAACTGCTCGCTAAGCTTATTGATTAAGCCAGAAACATTATAATTAAACCCTAATGATTTTCGCTCTACCTTCCTATCTAAATCATAAAAATCACTATCTTTTGACACACCAGTAGCCAATGTGATTTCGTAGCCTGAATTAGACCAATATGAACATAGCCGAGCTGCAACTCTCTCAGCGCCACCAGACTGTAAACTACCAATTACAAATAAAATCTTTTTCATTATATTACTTTATATATTTTTTAGAATATTAAGATTAAAAAATCTCTAATAAAGACCTTTCCAAAATAGCTTTTGAATAATAGGACATTGCTACTTCTTTATTTCTCTTAGAAAAAGAGTCATCACAAAAATCTAAATCATCAATTATAAACACTTTGAATCCCTGTTTAGTCAGAAAATCATAAGATACAGACCCAGCTTTTAAATATACCTTTGCTCCAAAATATAGTAGATTCCTTATATTACCTAGCCCTTGCTGCCCATCATTATCAAACAGAGCTATAGAAACCTTATTCAAAATATTTTGATATTCTAATAAAGAAATAAAATCATGCTCTATATAGAGCTCATGATCTTTAAAGAGCTGCCTTGCAGTAGCCTCAACATGTTCAGCATATTTGGAATCGCCATATGACAATGGTAAAAAAATAACTTTGCCTTTTGGTAAGCCAACTTTAGCGATATCTGTCAATACTCTTATGTGGTTATTTCTCTCCAACGCAGAGGTTCCAACCATAATATACTTTTTATCTTCAAAATTAATTTCTTTAATATTCTCAGGTACAACATTAGATGGGTAAAAAACCTTTGGTTTTAACCTTTTATAATTTTTCCCATATTTTTCACATATGCTTTTATAATCAGCGTCAATACTAGTTATTAAGCCATCTAAAGATTTTATGAAAAAACTTTCAATTAGCTCAGAAACATACTGCCTCAAACTTTTGTCACTTGTACCTTTAAAGTAAACTTCCCCACCCCATACTGCCATATAACAGGGAGTACCCAACTTCATTAGAGGAAAGGCAATTCTTGCAATTCTTGTAGGTAAGCTATGAAAAACAACCTGATCTGATGTCCGAATTAACTTAAATAGCTTTAAATAGTTTTTAAATGTCTCTTTATAGTGATTTTTCTTATTTTCCAAATCAGAAAAGTAAAAAAACTCATTTTCTCCCGCTTCTTGAAGCCCATTTAAGAAAAGCTCAAAGTCAGGTACAAACTTATTTGGAGCATTTGAAAAATCCGTAGCAATATGAACTGTTTTTTTACTGTTTACATTATGCAAAAAACTATCCTCTCAGGTTCTACTGTATCTTTTAATAAACGATTTAAATAATGATAATAACTCAGCCACTCTAACTCTGTACAAGATACAGGTAAGAGATATCAATGAGAGCCACACTACAAAAAAATACTGAATAGCACCTTCAGTTAATACAAAAACAATTGTTGCTAAAACATATGAAACAAGTAACAAATAAAGTTTATGTCTAGGAAAGCCATACCAAATAAAAGCACTAGCCTCTGTTCTTATAATAAAAAAAATAAAAAATGATAAGAGTGTTGCTAGAGCTGCACCTGACGCGCCTTTTAAAGGAACCAAAAGCATGTTTAATATACAGTTAACTAAGAGCGCAATAATTGAAGCCGACATACTTAGTGTGCTTTTTCTAGTGACTCCTATACCTACACTAGTCACTTGAGAAAACATATAAAATAATGGAACAGCAGCACATGGGAGTAATAAATACTCTATACCCGCATAATCAATTGGGAAAAAATAAGGTAGTAGAAATGAAAAAACACCAAGAAATGACCAAATAAATGTAATAAGTAACATCATAAAATCGACTATTTTTTGTAACTTTACAAGATCGACTCCATCTTTGACCCAGCGATACAGTATAGGATGCCAAATGTTAGAAAAAATAGTCGAAATAACAGCAACGGAGCCCGCAATAGTGACAGCGAGTGAAAATACGCCTAACTCTTCAAAGCCTGATATACTTCTAATAAAAAAGCGATCTATTGTAGTTAATGCCCAGTATGATATTCCACCAACCACTAGTGGAAGACTAAATAAGATCGTTCTTCTAAGTAAAGAATAGTCAACAGAGCTGTTAATAGATTTAATCCACGTATCTCTTGTAACCCAACAAAAAACAAAAAATGTAATTACAATTGATAAAGAGCTCATGTGCATTAAAGTTATAAACTCTGCGTTAAGTCGCATCAGTGGAATTGAGCCTATAAACAATATTAGCAACAGCTTCGGTGTTATTTGTGTAAGGGAGAAAGCTAAGCCTCTTTCTTCCATACGTACAACGTGCGAAAAAAAATTAATAAAGAGGCTACAAAATATACTTACTACTAATAAAAAGGTTAAATATTGCGATTCTATACCAAATAATAAGTTTGAAATAGAAAGTGGCAGAAACAATATTACTAAACATGTTAATGATAGAAAGATAAAGCCCGGTATAATACATATTTTAAAAAGGAGTGCTTTATCTGCCACTTCATGATATTCCCTAACATAAGCCTGATGCATTGCTAGACTGAATAAAGCAACAGACAAGCTCAATATTACTTGTAACATGGTTAGCCTTCCAACATCCTCGACTGAAAAAAACCAAGCGACAAATGGGACAGTAATCAGACTCAAAAAAGCCCCTCCTAAGGGGCCTATTGAAAAGTAAACTAACTTTTTAATATTCACGAGAAAAAGTCCAATGTAGCCTTAATTACCTTTTTTTGATCTAACTCTTCAAAACCATAGTAAAGAGGTAGCCTGACTAATCTTTCACTTTCGTGACTTGTAAATTTATCGTTACCGCTAAATACACTGGCTTGGTTTCCTGCCGGTGAACTATGTAGAGGTACATAATGAAAAACTGCCGCTATACCACAAGATTTTAAATAATCAATAAACATGTTTCGTGTGGTGAGATCTGTTAGTTTAAGGTAAAACATGTGTGCATTGTGTTCACATTCTGAAGGAATATACGGTAATTCAACCATATTAGCGTCCTTCAAACCTTTAAAAGCATCATAGTATGCTTTCCATGAACTTAAGCGAGCTTGATTAATCTCATCTATACTTTCTAATTGCCCCCATAGGTATGCTGCCTGTAAATCACTTGGTAAAAAACTACTACCGATATCAACCCATGTATACTTATCTACTGAGCCACGGATAAAGTTACTTCTATTAGTACCTTTCTCTCTTATTATCTCAGCTCTTTCGGTAAATTTAGGGTTGTTAAGAACTAGTAGACCACCCTCACCACCACTAGTATAGTTTTTAGTGTCATGAAAACTAAATGCCCCAATATCGCCTAATGTACCAAGAGGCTTCCCTTTATAATATGACCTTACTCCTTGTGCAGCATCTTCAATAACAAATAGGTTATACTTTTTAGCTAAAGCTAATATTGTATCCATTTCACACGCAACACCAGCATAATGAACGGGTACTATTGCCTTTGTTTTATTTGTTATTGCAGCTTCAATTAGATTTTCATTGATATTCATGGTGTCGGGTCTGATATCAACAAAAACAATTTTAGCACCTCTTAACAAAAAAGCGTTCGCTGTACTCACAAATGTATAGCTAGGCATTATAATTTCGTCGCCTGGTTGAGTATCGATCAAAATAGCAGCCATTTCTAAAGCATGTGTACAAGAAGGCGTTAATAAAGCTCTATGGCATCCTAGTTCTTTAACAAACCAGTTATGGCAGAGCTTGGTAAACTTCCCATCGCCAGACAATTTACCAGCTTTCATAGCCTCTAATACGTATTTCTCTTCATTGCCGGTATATGGAGTTTTGTTAAACTCAATCATGGTTGCACCTTAGTAAGCTTTTTAATTTTTCAGTATCAGGTGACTGGCAAATAATCGAGTAATTTTCGCGTATTTTTTCGACAGACCAATCCCACCACTTTATTTTAAGCAATATCGCGATAGTCTCTTTTGGGAACCTATATTTTATAACTTTAGCGGGGTTACCTGCAACGATCGCGTAAGGCGGAACGTCTTTAGTTACGACAGCATTTGCACCAACGACAGCACCGTCTCCAACTTTAACTCCCCTTGTTATAACAGCACCTGCAGCAATCCAAACATCATTGCCAATTATTAATGCACCATTAAACCTATCATAAGGCATAAGTTCGGTATTAGGCCGGATATCATCAACACTATTATAAAGAAAAGAATGTTGTGTCATGCGATTATAATCGTGGTTTGCTCCACCTATTGACACATTCCAAGAGATCGATACGAAAGAACCAATAGAAGCATGCATAATCACTGTATTCATACCTGTGTAACTGTATCTTGATATACAACTCTGATAAATATGATTATTTCTATCAATTCGCACTTTATTATGAAGCGTTGAGTAGTCAACCCTACTATTCTCACCAATCACACTACCATCTTTAATTGTTGAGTGTTTTACTCGTGAATTCTTATATATATTTACATCACACCCTACTATAGAATGCTCTTTTATGAAGTCACTCACCCAGTATATTCCTCTTAATATCTTCAATTGCAGATTTAAATGTAAAGCGAGGAGACCAGTTAAATGTAGTTTTAAATAGATCAACTTTCATCAGAGAATTTTCATGAAGCTCCACCAATTCATCATCAACAATAACTTCACAGCCATTATTAAATACTTCAGCTATAGTTTCAGCTATCTCTAATATGCTAACTCCTCTACCAGAGCCCAAGTTAAAAACACCGAACTTATTACTATTACTTATAGCTTTATTAATTCCTTCAATTAAATCCGTCAGGTAAATATACTCCCTAACAATTCCTGTAGCAGAAACATGTAAATTCTCAGATTTAGAGGCTCTATCTAAAAAAACTCTTATCATACTGCCAGTATATTCATTTTCAGAAAGTACCTGCGCGATTCTCAAGCATTTTATTCTCATATCATGCTGCTCATTTAGGTAATTACAAAGTAATTCTGACTGAGCTTTTTTTAATGCATATAAGTTATTTGGTGCAATTTTATTTGATTCATCCCAAGGACTATGACTGTTTCCATAAACCCCTCTTGATGATGCATATACAATATTTTTAAGCCCTGCATTTTTCGCTGCCATAAGAACTTTTTTATCCAAGTCAGCTTCTTCGTCAGTACTTTCTAACTTGTGGAGCCTCTCTCCCGCTAAATGAATTAGGCTATCAACCTTTCTGAAAATTTCATTTAAGGAAGCATAAGAAAAATCTGAATAAACGTAGCCAGGTTCATCTTTTCTTCGTGATATAGCAACTATCTTATATTTTTTTTCATATTTTTTTATAAAAGCTTTACCAATTAGTCCGGTAGCACCTGTAATAGCAATTATCATTCGTTCTAAACCAAATTGATTTTATAACTACACTTTTCCATTATACCGTTCATTTTCTTTACTATATCGCCACTCTTATAGTAATACTCTTCATAAAGAGCATTGCTATCTGGTTTATGAACCATAACCTTTTCATTAGGTGGCTGACATAAAAACTCTAAAGTAGCTGGTGTTACATTATATGAAGGTATTTCTACTTTCTTTCCAGATACTAAATGTTCAATACAAATTGATAATAGGTCTATTCCTGTTGAAAACTTTATAAGATTCCACATGTGGCAACCATCAAATCTTGGAGTGACTTCTATTAAAAAAGGGTTATCATCTTCCATTTTTATTTGAAAATATACAGGTCCATTTTTGATACCTATTTTACTTATGGTTTCACGTACTAACTTTTCTACATTTCCAATAGCTTTGGTATTAATAGTTGATGGTAAAATGTGCTTACGAATTATACCTCCATCATATTCATTCCAACTTTCACGATCGGAGGGTAGAAAAAACGCTAACTTTCCATTCTCAATATATGCATTGACAGATATTTCCTGGCCAGAAATTTTTTTCTCGAAAATAACATCTCCACACCTAGAATAGTTTCTTGCAAAATGAAATGAGCTTATGAGCTGTTTATCATCAACTGCTGTAGTCACACCTCGTTGACCTTGGCTGTCCACAGGTTTTACTATTACTGGGTAATCAATATTTAAAACTTCAGGTAATATTTTTTCGACTTGGAAAGGTATTGAGCCATATGTACCTATTAACTCTTCTCTAAATAAAGCTTTATTGTTGCATTTTTCAGAAGCGCCATAACTTACAAAAAGAGGTAAATTAAGTTTCTCTGAAACATATGCAACGGTTGGCATTGCAACATCAGAGCCTATGCTATATATATAATCAATATTATTTTTTTTCGAATATTCTAAAACTTCACATTTATTTGTAATGTCTATACATTCAAAATGATCACAATATTCATAACCTCTTCCATCGGATGTATTACTTAATCCGTAAATTTCGAAATTACCCTGTAACTTTCTATATAAATCTACTTGGGCATTACCAATACCAAGCACTAAAAACTTTTTCATACAACCTACCTCACTCAGGTCAAAACTTTTCGCCTGAATGTTTCATTATAAGCTTACTACTTATACCTTGATTAAGTTATTCAGGTACTCGCCATAGCTGTTCTTTTTAAATAAACTAGCTCGATGTTGGATATCACTCTTACAAAGCCAGTTATTGTTGAATGCTATTTCTTCTAAGCAAGCTATTTTATAGCCTTGTCTTTTTTCTATTGTCTCAACAAATTGTGCAGCTTCTAGTAAGCTTTCATGTGTTCCAGTGTCTAACCATGCAAAGCCCCGACCTAAGCGCTCAACATTAAGCTTACTCTGTTTTAAATACATTTCATTTAAGCATGTAATTTCAAGTTCACCTCTTTGCGAAGGCTTCACCTTCTTTGCTATATCAACAACAGAGTTATCGTAAAAATAAAGACCTGTAACAGCAAAGTTAGATTTAGGTACTTCAGGTTTTTCTTCTATTGAAATAGCTTTTTTATCTCGGTCAAACTCAACTACTCCAAAACGTTCTGGATCCTTTACTTGGTATCCAAAAACAGTAGCTCCTAAACCATTTTTTGCATTTTCTACAGCATTTTTAAGTTTAGGAGTAAAACCTTCGCCATAAAAAATATTATCTCCTAATACTAGGCAAATATCGTCATTACCGATGAAGCTTTCGCCTAAAATAAATGCTTGCGCAAGACCTTCTGGCTCAGGCTGTACTGTATAACTTAGTTCAATGCCAAACTGTGAACCATCTCCTAATAACCGTTTAAAAGAATCAGAATCTTCTGGGGTGGTTATAATTAAAATTTCTCGAATACCAGCAAGCATTAAGACTGAAAGAGGGTAATAGATCATTGGCTTATCGTATATGGGTAATAACTGCTTTGATACCCCCATTGTTATAGGATAAAGGCGAGTGCCAGATCCCCCAGCTAGGATTATTCCTTTCATATTAGTTACTCCCCTTTAACTCACCAAGACGCTCGCGCTGGTAAGAACCACTCTGGACATTTTCACACCATTCCTGGTTATCTAAATACCATTGAACTGTTTTGCGTAACCCTGTTTCAAAGGTTTCAACGGGTTGCCAATTTAGTTCTGTAGACATCTTTGAAGCATCGATCGCATATCGTCTATCATGACCTGGTCGATCGGTTACATATTTGATCAAAGAAGAATAACTACCTAGTGGTTTTCCTTCTTTAGACTTGATATTTCTTGCTTCACTTGGTGCTATCTCATCTAAAATGCTACAAATTGTTTTAACGACTTCAATATTTTGTTTTTCATTATGGCCACCTATATTGTAGGTCTCTCCAATTTTACCTTCTGTGAGCACTTTATATAAAGCTCGAGCATGATCTTCTACAAACAACCAATCTCTAATTTGATCGCCTTTACCATATACAGGTAACTCTTTGCCCTCTAAAGCATTTAAAATAACGAGCGGTATTAACTTTTCAGGAAAATGATATGGGCCATAATTATTCGAACAATTAGTAATTAGAGTGGGTAAACCATATGTACGCATCCAAGCCCTTACTAAATGATCACTTGATGCCTTACTTGCAGAGTATGGGCTGCTGGGTGCATATGGCGTTTCTTCAGTAAATAGTGGTAACTTTTCATCATTAACTTCACTTGGGTGAGGTAAGTCACCATAAACTTCATCTGTTGAAATATGGTGGAATCTAAACAATGATTTCTTATCTGTATCTAATTGACTCCAATATTGTCTGCACACTTCAAGTAAATTATATGTACCGACTATATTTGTTTGAATGAATTCAGCTGGTCCTGTAATTGAGCGGTCAACGTGACTTTCTGCAGCTAAGTGCATCACAACATCTGGTTTGTGACTAACAAAAATACGCTCTAGCTCTTTATAATTACAAATATCGACGTGTTCAAATGCGTACCTTTTATCAGAGGCTATGCAATCCAATGACTCTAAGTTACCAGCATATGTAAGCTTATCCACATTTACCACTGAGTGAGGAGTGCTGCTAATAATATAACGCACTAAAGCTGAGCCTATAAAACCAGCTCCTCCTGTGACTAAAACTTTCATTTCCAAATACCTTTCGTATCTATAAGATACGGACTATCTATTTTACTTTCTTTAAATATTTTATGGTCTACAAGTAGTAAGTGAACGTCAGCCTCATGACTTGCAACGTCAAACGACTTTAATTGCAAATTATCGATATTATTTGGTAATGCATCAATATTTGGTTCCACAGCAATTACTTTTCCTGCATGAAAATCAGCAATACTAAGAGATATATTTAAAGCAGGGCTTTCTCTTAAATCATCTATATCAGGTTTAAATGCTAAGCCATAACAGGCTACAACAACATCTTTAGCTGTTTTGCTTGGGTTTGACTGTAAAAAGTCAACTATTGCTAGTTTTACTTTGTTAATTACCCATTGTGGCTTTGCGTCATTCACCTTACGTGCTGTATGGATAATTTGAGCCTCTTCAGGTGTATTACTTACTATAAACCATGGATCTACAGCAATGCAGTGCCCTCCAACGCCGGGACCTGGTTGAAGAATATTAATTCTTGGGTGCCTATTCGCTAAAGAGATTAGCTCCCAAACATCTATATCTAATTTGTCACAGATTATTGAAAGCTCATTAGCAAAAGCAATTTGTACATCACGGCATGAATTTTCAGTTAATTTAGCCATTTCAGCAGTACGAGCATTTGTAATTACACACTCGCCTTGTACAAATGTTCTATATAACTCAACTGCTCGCGCAGAACATTTAGCTGTCATTCCGCCTATTACACGATCATTCTCAACTAACTCCCTAACAACATGCCCTGGTAATACCCTTTCTGGACAATGTGCTATGTTAATGTCTGAATCTTCACCTGAATTTTGAGGAAAAGTTAAATCTGTTCTCAATTCAGCTAACCATTCAGACATTTTTTCTGTAGCACCAACCGGTGACGTCGATTCTAGTATTACTAAATCACCTTTTTTAATTACTGGTGCAATCGACTCACTCGCTTTTTTGATATATGTTAAATCTGGTTCTGGAATTTCTGACTCACTGTTTTTAAATGGAGTCGGAACGGCAATTAAGAAGGCATCTGCGGGTTCAGCTTCTAAAGTTGCTCGTAAATACCCCTCAGTTACAGCGGCATGAACAATCATATCTAAATCAGGTTCAACTATATGAATTTGCCCTTGATTAATAATATCTACTGCATGCTGGTTTACATCAACTCCAATTACTTTCTTTCTACGAGATGCAAACATTGCTGCAGTTGGGAGGCCTATATAACCTAAACCAATAACTGAGATTGTATTAAATGACATGGTTATCCTTTTGTGTAGAGCTAGGTACTAGCTCTACAAGTTCTAATTTATAACTTTTTAAATCAAGCCATATATTAGGCTTTTAAGCTATAAAGCTATTTCTATACTTTTCAAATACGGTTAAAAATCGTAACTAAAAGTTAATTTTCCGCCAAATAGTCACAAATTCTTTGACAAGCTTTACCATCACCATATGGGTTATGGGCACGACTCATAATTTTGTAAGCGTTCTCACTTGTTAATAAATCACTAAGTGAAGTTGTAATCTTATCGACACTAGTACCAACTAGCTTTACTGTTCCTGCTTCTACAGCTTCTGGGCGCTCTGTAGTATCACGCATTACCAGTACAGGCTTTCCAAGGCTTGGAGCTTCTTCCTGAATACCTCCTGAATCAGTTAAAATAACGTGTGCACGATTCATCAAATATACAAAAGGTAAATATTGCTGCGGCTCGATGAGATATACATTATCAAGATCACTTAAAAAGCGCTTCACTGGCTCTTGCACGTTTGGATTTAAATGAACTGGATATAAAATCTGACAATTTGGATATGACTTAGCTGTTTTAGCTAACGCTTTACAAATTCTTTCAAATCCTCCACCAAAGCTTTCACGGCGATGTCCGGTGACTAAAATTAGTTTTTTATTGTCATCAAGCATTGGGAACTGAGCTGCAAGAGTATTATTTAAGTCACTTTGGCTTTCTATTTGCTCTTTTACCATGAGCAATGCATCAATGACTGTATTACCTGTTACGCTTATATTCTCTTTTTCATAGTTTTCTTTTAACAGGTTTTGTTTTGAGGTTTCTGTAGGTGCAAAGTGATATTTAGTTAATGCCCCCGTTAATTTTCGGTTTGCTTCTTCTGGCCATGGTGAATAAATATTCCCCGTACGTAAACCAGCTTCAACATGCCCGACTGAAATTTGCTCGTAATATGCTGCAAGGCTTGCTGCAAAAGTAGTAGCAGTATCTCCATGTACTAGTACAACATCTGGCTTAAACTCTTTTAGTACTGGAGTTAACTCTAATAAAATACGACTTGTAACTTCAGGGAGGGTTTGTCCTGATTTCATTATATTTAGATCAAAGTCCGGTTCAATACTAAAAATATCAAGTACTTGATCAAGCATTTCACGATGTTGTGCAGTAACACATACTTTTGCATCAAAACGTTCATCACAAGCTAATAAGCGAATCAAAGGAGCCATTTTAATTGCTTCTGGACGAGTGCCAAACACTGTCAATACTTTCTTTTTCGGCAAAATTATTTCCTAAATATAAAAATCAAAAATATAAAAATCTATCAGTTAGAATTACGCCTAATGAAAAACTCAGCTAAAATATAAATAAGCCCGATAGTAAATCCTATAAATGCACCTAAGATACATATTAGAGCTCTTTTTGGCTTTGCTTTTATTTCCGGGATGACTGGCGCATCAATAACCTTAAATACATACTCATCTCTAACATTAGCGAACATGATTGTTTTTGCCTGCTCCTCAATAAGCTTGTATAAGATTGACTTCATATCAGCAACATTAGTCTTTTCGATCTGTTCAATTAAGAAATGAGTGCTTTTATTTGCTTCTAATACATCCCTTTTTTTCATTTCCCTATTTATATCTTCAATCAGCAAAGTTACCCATTTATGGGCAACTGTAGGCGAGATATGCATGATTGATAACGTCAACATACCTGTATCTTTATCGACATTTAGTAACATAGTGTCACGAAAATAATCGTATGCCTCTAAATATGATGGTGTTGTTTTCAAAGGTAATGATACTTCTCGAACCCATTTTTTCGATGATGGGTCATAGATGCTTTCGTCATAAACAACAGAGTTATTCTCTCTATCCCATGACTTTGCAGCCATCAGATCAGGTAGTATTTGATGCCTATTCAAAAACTGCTTAAAGAACTGCCTTGACTGTAAGATTTCTATTGCCAATTGAACTTTATTACTTGTTTGTCCACCTACATTCACACCAGCTAAGCTAGCTAGCCCACCAAGTTGACCAGCTAAAGATGCAAGCCCTCCTCCTTGTTCACCTTCAGCTGGCGCAAGTAAAGCTTCCGATTTATAAATATCAGGTTGTGATAGGGCGAAAGCAACAGATAATATAGAACTAATAACCAATATAATTAGTAACTTATACTTACCAAGCCAAATAACATTTACTATCTCGCGCAAGGATAATTCATTTTCAGTGAATTGATTTTTTAAAGTTTTTGACTGTGTTTCCATGATTTTCCGTAACACTTTGAGAGTTAAATACTACTAATAGCAGCAACTGCTACACCTAACTGATAAACAATCTGTGTCGCAGTGCTCCACAGAGTTAGGTTGTCCATGTAATCTGAGTTCATTGGCACTACGATGGTATCGCCGGCTTCAAGCGTGTTTGTGTCATTAACTGCAAACCAGCTGCCTGTACTTGGGATTTTCACTGAGCCGTTAGCTTTGATGATATAGATTCGTTCATCTGCTGCGCGCTCTTTTAAGCCGCCACTAAGATCAATGTAATCGTCTACCGTAATACCTTGCTGGAATAAGTGTGAGGTTGCGTAGTTAACCTCACCAATTACACTGACTGAATCACGTTTACTTGGTACATAAAGCGCATCACCATTTTGCAGAACAAGCCTTTGTTTATCTTCTACAATCATTGGTAAATCAATAACTAAACGACCAACGGCTTCTACACTCGCTAGATCGTTCAATAACTTGTTCATTTCATCATACGAAAGACTGTTACTGCTTACAGAATTCTCAAAGCTTTTTGATGCAATATCACGGCGTAAATCTTCCGAAAGTTTTGCTAATTGCTGTTGCTCTTGTTTGCGAATAGCTTCACGAGTGAAAATAGCAGCATTTGGCGCGGCAAATTCAGAAAAACCGCCAGCACGTTCTAGTAAGTTGCTTAATGTTTCACCGCGACGAATCGTGTAAACACCAGGGAATTTCACTTCGCCTTTAAGCTCTACCTTTACGTTTTCTTGCCAATTAGGAATAGAGAAGATATTAATACTATCTTTACTACGTAATGCGATATTTTCACCATTACTACCTAACATGGCAGCTTGCAGGTTAAATTTTATATGTTTAACTTTTGATGCGTCGCCATCCATTACACGGGTTATTTCAGCTTGCTCAGTATAAGCAGACTCAAGTAAACCACCGGCGGCGGCTATCAAATCGTTTACTTCGCCATTAACTGTAAGAGGATAAACACCTGGGTAAGTTACATGGCCATTTATTTCTACAAGCTGCATTGCCATAGTGACTGTAGCTTGCTGCTTTAGTTTAGAAATAATTGGCTTTAATAGGTTAAAGCGACTGAAAACAGCATAATCTTTTGTCTCAAGTAGCTCTTCATCGTTAGTTAAATTGTGCTTGGCGATATCTGCAATCGATTTAGTTCTGTCTTCTTTTGACTTTAGTCCTGCTGATGAGCCTGTAACACCGATGTATTTTTCAAACTCTCTTTGCTGGTATTGATGCCATTGTTTTACTTTATACTGCTGCTCTTGCTGCGCTTCTGTAAGCGCCATATTTGCAAGTGCAGTTTCTTCAGCTTGCTTTTCTTGATAACGGCTAAATACAAAAAGCTTATCGTTAGCTTTTAACTCTAAATCATGCTCTGCAGCCTTAACAATCGCTTGTGCTATATCAAATTGAAAAACTTGAATATCACCTGCTACATTAACTTCACGAACAAGTAATCCGTAACCTAAATCAGCCTGGGGCAGCAAGTCACCACGCACCGAAGTTAGAACGTCTGAGATGTGTTTTCCTTGATGCCACTGATAATGACCCGGACGTGCAACAGCACCAATTAAGCTAATACTGTTTTGATATTGAAAGCTTACAGGATTAAAACGAATACGATCGCCATCACGAGGAGTATAATTAATTTGATTACCGCTAAAGTCTACTGATAACACTTCTTTCATATTATTGTTATTGAAGCGTTCAACAATTGCTTTTTTAGCGTAAGCTTGCGGCTTTAAACCACCCGCCATTTTTAATAACTGTGCTGCTGTTTCACCTTTTTTTAGCTCAAAAATAGCAGGGCGCTTTACTAAGCCTTCAACAGCGACTTGTGAGCCAACTGATGGGATAAACACAACATCACCTGGCTTTAAGATGATGTCGTTACTGCTATCACCGTTAATAAGCAAATCATAAAGGTCAAAATTTGCAACAACCTTACCCGCACGTTTAACTTGAATATTTCGAAGTGAAGCGATATCTGATACCCCACCACTAACAAATAGTGCATGCGATACCGTTGTCAGTGATGAAACAGAATAACTACCTGGTTTGTACGCTTCACCAAGCACTAAAACACGAATACTGCGCAGTTTACCAACTGAGACAAATGCTTTAATACCAATTACTTCTTGTTCAACTTTTGCTTTGATTAACTCTTTGACTTCTGCAAAAGTCAGACCCGCCACTTGAACAGGACTTAAGTTTGGAATGCTGATACGCCCTTCGCGGTCAACAACAACTTCATAGCTCTCGCTTTCTTTACCGTAAAAGTTGATGTTAAGTGTATCTCCACGACCAATTAAGTAGGTATCAGGAACTGCCGCATTTTCACTTGGCATAAATGATGTTGGCTCACCAGCAAACAAGTCATAACCAAAAGGCTTTACTTCATCAACTTTTGGAGCAAAGCGCTCTTCATCTGTTAATTGTTTTTTTTCTTGTTCTAAACGAGGTTGTATTGTTGATTCTTGTTCAATTTGGTCGGTTGAAGATTTCTTACCTGTAATCGTCGATAAATCTACGCCATACTGCCTTGCTAGTGCCTCTTGCTGCGCTCTAGGAAGCTTTTTAAATTGTTCGATTTGTGCGGCTGTAGGAGTAAAAGCCAATACTGATGCGGAAGTTAACAGCAAAAAAGTAATGAAGAGTCTTTTAAATAACATCACAAGTAGGGATATCCATAGTTCTACAGTCAAAAAGATTGTCTATTCTACCTGAAATACAGGGAAATAAAAAAGGGACTTTCGTCCCTTTTTGTCATTAAATTGTCAACGAAACGATTTATTTAGTTAAAAACTGTAAACTAGCGTTAGTGACGTTTCTGTATCTGTGTTTTCTTTATCATCAGCAACATCTGAGTTGTGAGTGATGTTGTAAGCTACTTTCATTTGTAGTGAGCCATTGATCTTAGCGAGTATTGCAGACTCTGAGCGTGTTTTAGTGTTGGTATCACCATATTCAACTGATACTAACTGAGTAAAACGTGCGCTGTCTGAAATTTGCCAACTGTAGTCAACTTTACCTAGCGCGATTACTTCACCTTCACGCTCACCAGCAAGTGAATCACCGTTATCATCAACTTCAGTGCTATCATTCGGATACTGGAAGTACTTATAACCAGGACCGATTTCAGCATTAAGCCACATATCAGAACGGTCGATTAAGCGTAAACCATAACCCGCTGAGATAACTGACTCATGGCGATATGCACCAAAGTAATCAGATACGTGCGAGCCGTAGATGAATAAGTGTGAATGCTTTTCGTTTAACTTATAGTTACCTTGTGCTGAGATTGAGTACTTTTCGTTAGTACGCTGTGTTTCTTTAACACCTTGATCGTTTTCGATCTCATCTTCTTTGTAGATGCCGTCTAACTTGTACTCGTTATTCCAGTTTTCTAAGTTATGTAAAACCTTAACACCACCTTTTAGAGTTGTTGTTTCAGTGTTACCACTTGTAATAATGGCACCTAGTTCACTGGTTACATCCCAAGTTTTGGTTTCATCTGCTGCGAATGCGCTAGTTGCAGCGCTTGCTGCAACTAGAATTGATAATGCTTTTAATTTCATTAAAAAATAACCTTTACTACTTGTACGTTAGACTTAATTAGTCTTCTTTGTGCAAATGAACATCCATTTGCGGGAATGGGATTGTGATGTTGGCATCGTCTAGTGCGATCTTAATGTTTTCCATTAAGTCGAAATACGTTGGCCAGTAATCAGCTGAGTTAACCCAAGGGCGAACTACAAAGTTTACGCTTGAATCTGCAAGCTCAGATACCGCTACTGTGTATGCTGGGTCTTTTAATAAGCGCTCTTCTTTATCTAAAACTGATTTAAGTACTGCCTTTGCTTCTTTAAGATCTGCATCGTAACCAACACCGATTACTAAATCGATACGACGAGTTGATTCACGAGAGAAATTTGTAATTGGGCTGCCCATAATTGATGAGTTAGGCATGATAATTACTTTGTTGTCTGGTGTACGTAATTCTGTAGAGAAAATTTCGATTTTCTTAACTGTACCCGCTTTACCACCCGCTTCTACATAGTCACCTGATTTGAAAGGACGAAGTAAGATGATTAAAACACCTGATGCAAAGTTAGATAGTGAACCTTGAAGTGCTAAACCTACTGCTAAACCAGCCGCACCTAAAATAGCAATGAATGAAGTAGTTTCAATACCTAATTGAGATAGTGCCATTAAGATTGTTGCAGCAAATACAATTGCATAGACAATGCTAGCAACAAATGAACCTACAGCTTTATCGACTTTCTTTTTATCAAATGCTTTTTCAGTTAAGCCTTCGCAGAATTTAGCGATGCGACCACCGATGAAGAAAATGATTAGCGCTAGAACCGCCTGAACGGCGTAATGTATGATTAAACCTGAATTCTCGTTGATCCAGTTCATTATTGTATCCATGTTCTCTCCTGAAGTTCATTTGTAGCATCACGCTGTACAAATTATATATGATCTTTGGTTAAAAAATCATTAAATTACGCGTAAAACTACGAAATGAGTATTTGCTCAATTACAAAAACCGCAAGTCTAATCTGCGAAACTGAACGCGAGCTGACCAGTGATGGTTTTCTGAATTTTCTGAGGTAAATAAGTTTTTTCTACTTTTTTCAATTTAGGGCTTCACAAGCCAACCTTAATTATGTAATATGCGCGCCACACCAAACGAGGTGTATCTCAGTGGCGGCTGTAGCTCAGTTGGTAGAGCCCCGGATTGTGATTCCGGTTGTCGTGGGTTCAAGCCCCATCAGTCGCCCCACTTCTCCCCTTTTGTAAATCCATATATTTTCCTAAATATTTTCTACTTCAATCTCAAGACTTAGTTTTATCTTCAATACCTGTTTTCAGTTCTAAAGCCGTCAGTTTTGAGCCGAACTGTGTTGTTTGATCGCAATACATTCCTTCTTCAGATAGGTGTTGAATATAAGACGCGCCAAGCAAGCGTGACGCCTACGATGTAGGAGGTACTTTAGTGCCGAAGTCTTTAAGGATAATTCACGGCTAAAGCCGTTCCCACGAGATGCGAAATATTGTAGGCGTAAAATTTATTTCGCGCGAAATGTTAGCAGCAGTGCCGTGTTTGAGGCGCGCCAAGCAAGCGTGACGCCTACGATGTAGGAGGTACTTTAGTGCCGAAGTCTTTAAGGGTAATTCACGGCTAAAGCCGTTCCCACGAGATGCGAAATATTGTAGGCGTGAAATTTATTTCGCGCACAAGACCTTTTTCACAAAGAGAAGTGAATGAGGAAAACACAATATTAATTTCTCTTAAGCAAAGCGCTCTCTTATCCTCTTTGTGAGCATTGGGTTTCTCTGTGTAGCGCGCACCTTAAATTTCAAACAAAAAATGCCACCTTTCGGTGGCATTACACACGGGATTATTTCTATTTACTAGAAATGCTTTTCAAAGTTCAAGGCAGTGCGCTTTTCACCCAACCTCAAACTCATAATTACTTCCAACTTTTCATCTTATGACCTTTAACAGCATAGAAAAGTATGAATAAATAACAAGGCAACATCACAATATAAGCCATTTGTTGTGCTTCTGCGCTTTTTACGCCGCCACTTGCTAAGCCCCAAAATAATGGACCGAATGCGCCACCGGCTATACCCATAACGAGCAGACCAGAGCCTACACTAGTTAGCTTGCCTAAACCAGATAATGCTAACGGCCAAACTGCCGGCCATACAATGGCATTAGCAAAGCCTAGCACAGCAATGAGTAATAAGGTATCAGGCAGTACCGATTTTAGGCCAAATAATGTTGATATAAATACAGTTTCATTGCTACCTGTAACTATCGCTAGAGTTAACACGCAACCCAATACCGCTGAAATTGTCAGTGCTGTTTGCTGCGATAACACTCTTGGGATAAGTAAAATCCCTAAAAAGTAACCTAGCACCATGCAGCCCATGGTGTATGATGTCATAACACTGTATTTTTCAACACCTAACGACAACGCAAAACTGCCAATGGTATCACCAGCAATTACTTCAACTGCCACATAAACAAAAAGTGCCACAATCCCTAAGGCAAGACTCGGATGGCTCAGCGCTTCTTTTACCTGCCCTGGTTTTTGTTCATCAACATCGTCATCAATTAACTCGGGTAATGGCATTTTAGTCACCGCAAAGCCGAGTATACCAATAAAAATAGCCATCCCTAAATACGGTAAAATTAAGCCATTGGCCATTGCGTCAATATCAGTTTGGCTGAGCTCTTTACCTACAAAGCCTTTAAAATCGCTGAGTATCAGAGCAGTAAATACAATCGGTGCTACAACACCCGCACCTTTATTTAATATACCCATAATACTAACGCGAGCCGCAGCTGATTCTTCGGGGCCAATTCTTACTACGTATGGGTTAACCGCTGTTTGTAATAACGTTTGCCCAGCCCCCATAACAAGCTGCGCGAATAAAAACAGTGCAAAAATTTGCGTTTTTGCAGCAGGAATAAACAGTAGACCTGCCACCATCATGGTCGCCATACCCAGCGCCATACCGTTTTTATAACCTACCTTTCTGATGATCATCGCCGAAGGTAGGGCCGTAAAAGTCACCGCAATATAAAACGAGAAAATAATCAGCGATGCCTGAAAAGGTGAAAGCTGCAAAATTTGCTGTAAAAATGGCATCAGTGAACCATTTAACCACGTAGCAAAACCTAGTATAAAAAACAGCGTGGCAACAATCGCCATAGGCACAACACTGCTTTGTTTATTCATTTCAGACATAACATTTCCCATAACAGCACAGTTCGACTCTACAGCGCTGCTGATTCAGATGATTATATAAAAGAGATATTAAATATTTATAACACTATCGCAACAAAAATGACAGCGCTGACATATTTCTTTTAAGTGGTTTCTAGGAGCCGTCAGCTTTCAGCTGTCAGTTTTGAGCCGAACAGTGTTGAATGTAAGACGCGCCAAGCAAGCGTGACGCCTACGGAATAGGAGGCGTTTTAACGCCGAACAGATTTGGCCTATTCACGGCTAAAGCCGTTCCTACGGGGTGCGATATGCGGGATGCGGGATGCGAGATACGAGATGCGGGGTGTTGTAGGCGTGAAATTTATTTCGCGCGAAGTTTTTAGGCCGCCAGATTTTAGTCAGACGCGCAAGCAAAAATGACGCCTACACTTTGCTGTAGGCATCACATTTATTCATCACAAAGCACTACTCACCAACAACTGTGACGCGACTGGTTTGCTGTGCGTTTAAGCGGGTGCGTAAAGCAACATTTGCATTGCTATCAACTTTTACAGGCTCGGCATAAGTTTGCCAGCTTTGGCCGTTGTCTAGGCTGAATTCAATGCTCAAATAAGCAAATGCGCTATTGGCATATAACTTACCATTTTCAATCACACCGCCTGGTACCGGTAAATGCAGATCAATGCCATCTTTGGCTAACTTATCAAGCTCTTTTAAACCGACTGCACTTGAGAACTCAGCCCAGTCTTTTGCTTGTTTTTTACTATCGACGTTTTCGCCTTCCCAATCGGCTTTATGCCATGCGCGCTCTGCCACTGACAAAATACGCGGGAAGATCATTGCTAATACTTGCTCTTCAGTACGGATTGTTTCTGACCATACCTGACCTTGCATACCTAGAATATTTTCAGGCTTTTCAAGTTTAGGTAATGGGCGACCCACCAACGCTTCTAAATTAACAATTGGCTCACGAGTGCGGGTGTAATCGGCATTGGCATACACGTCATCAGGCATGTAATTAAAGGCTTTTTTAGTATCTGTGTAACGAGTGGCCCAGTAATAACCACGCTCTTCAGGGCTTGCTTCGTATGGGTGGTCAAAGTACAAATGCGTACCGTGTGATAACACAACTTGGTAACCAGCATTTGCTAGGCGGTATGCTCTATCGGCAACGCCCCATTCCCAAATGTTATCCCAAGTATTTACGGTAAAGGTTTTATTAGGGAACTCATCACGTTTAAACGAATTTTCACGGTCGTACATGATACCGTCTTCCCAAATACCCGGAGAAATACCGCGTTTTTCAAGTAAGGTTGCAACACGTTGTGTGAAGTAAGGTTTTAAATCAGCTGGGCCAGATACACCGTTATTAGGATCGGCAAATAGCGCCTGACAGATTGGCGAGCCTATCCACGAACCAGCACCGACTTCATCACCACCAATATGCAAGTTCTTTAGCTGAACACCTGCTTCGCGATACATCTGCTGAAGTTCATAGGTCACTTTATCTAAAAATGCGTAGGTTGAGTCCATACATACATTCATTGAGTTATCTTTGTAGTTTTGTACCGTCATGTATACAGAGGTATCTTTAGGGTCGGTAAGCAAGTATTGCGTTGCTGGCCCCATATCTATGTGTTGAATTTCTTTGTTTGCAGAGCGAGTTTTAATATTGTTTTTAGCCGCTTGCTCAGCTTGCTCTAGCATATTGTGATAACGCGCTTCCATCGCTTTGATTGAGGCACGCGCATGGCCAGGGCCTTCAACTTCAGGGATGATTTGAATATGGCGGTCTTTAGCAAATTTTAATAGCTCAACAAACTCATCACGTTTCAAATAACCATTACCTGAGCCCGATTTAAATGGCCCAGTGCCAAGCTGAGTTAATAAACACTCGTGCTCTTCTAAATCAAAGCAGCGATAACCGCCAACGTCAGTGAGCTCTGGTAAGCCTGGGATCTCAAGTCGCCAGCCTTCATCTTCTGAAAAGTGCCAGTGTAGCTTATTCATTTTATAGCGAGCCATTTGCTCAACTAGCTTGAACATTGCTTCTTTGCCATGATAGTTACGACCATTATCGTAATGCATACCACGCCAACCATAACGCGGTGAGTCTTCAAGTTCTAACTGCGGTAAACTGGCACTGCCTTGGCTATTTGCAGGAATGAGGTTCAATAAGCTTTGCATCGCATAAAACACACCTGCGTTATCGCTACCTACGATAGTGATCACTTCATCGTCAATCTCAAGGGTATAGCTTTCAGCTTTTGCATTATTGAGTTTAGGGTCAACTTTTAAGCGAATAACTTTGTCTTTGCCAATATTGATGTGATCAGGCTGTGCTTTAAGGCTAATGCCATAGTCATCTTGTAAGTCTTGCATAAACACCATAACTTCGTGTTTAAGCTGCCCTTGATAACTAATTTGCCAATTATTGTTTAGCGTCGCACTACCACGATTAAACTCAACGTTACGTGGCTTCGGAATAATACGCTTTAAAGCATCGTCTTTACTAACCGACACCTTGTCAGCGCTATTACGTTCATAGCGGACTTTTGCCGTTGCTAAAACAGATAAATCTTTTGGCTCATTGTAACGACGTAACTGGTTTTCGCGGGTAAATGGCGTAACAAACTGTTTAAAGTCTTCAGTGTCAGTATTAGCAAATACAGCGGGTTTATTCTTGCCCGAAACAAAAAATGCCCGTGGCATAAAGTCACTGTAAGCAACAATCCACACTTGCGCATCGAACGGCAACTCTAAACTTTCACCTGCACCTAAACCTTTAAACGAGCTCGTTGGTACGATACGATGAAGGTCACCATTAACGTGTTCAATGTTTAGGCCTGCGACATGCTCGGTTGAAATTTTACGAACGGAGTGAATATAAAGCTGCCAATCGCTCTCGCCTGCAGGTAACGCCACATCAGAGCCATTGTTGAGGGTAATTTTTCCTAAAAAGCCCGCATCTTTATTACGAAAGTTATCTTCTACCGAAAACAGCAGTTCGGTACCTTTCGCAAACTGATCAACTTGCGATTGAGTTAATGCTGCA
>Ga0213837_1000548_pt1 | contig 35266 bp, 33 predicted proteins | sample SWPATP12_FD_160572 | JGI IMG/M metagenome (GOLD analysis project Ga0213837, IMG submission 160572) | Coastal seawater microbial communities from Marineland, Florida, United States - SWPA TP1 #2 | ecosystem: Environmental > Aquatic > Marine > Coastal | place: USA: Florida | collected 2016-08-06
TACCGCCCGCTGAGCAGGAGGCCGGGTTCCATCGTTGTTGTCAAAGAGTTTTCTTGTTCCCTCAATACGGGTCCGCACGTGGAATCGGACAGAGCAGTCCTAGAGCCGGCCAGATCGGCAGGCGCCCGCGAAATTAGCAAGGTTACTTATGATACCGCGGAACGCGGATTCAGGAAGACCTGCTGGGGTCATTTTTCAAGCATGGGCCGGCCGGCTATTTAGCCGGGTTGTGCGTACCGATCGGGACCAGGGACAGGTCCGGCAGGTTCTTCTCGATGCGGCGCAGGGCCCAGATGTCGTTAAACAACGCCAAGTATTCGCCGTCGGAGCGCAGCAGCACCTCGGCGCCCGGCACGTTGGCCAGGGCCGGCATCGCGTCCGCCGTCGTGATCCGCGCCAGTGAATACGGCAGCCGCTCAAGCCGCATCGGGGCGCTGAAGTCATGCGCCATCCGGTCCTCGACAACCTCGAACTGCATCGGTCCGACGGCGGCCAGCACAGGGGCCTGGTCGCCGCGGATGTCGGAACGGAGCACCTGGATCACGCCCTCGTGCTCAAGCTGTTCGATGCCGCGGCGGAACTGCTTGAAGCGGCTGGGATCCTTGGAGCGCGCGACCTGGAAGTGCTCGGGGGCGAACAGCGGGATGGCTGGGAACTCCACGGGCTGCTCCAGGAAGAGGCTGTCCCCGACGCGGAGCGAGGAAGCGTTCACCAGGCCCACCACGTCGCCCGGGAACGCCTCGTCAATCACCTCGCGTTCGCGGCCGAACACCTGCTGGGCGTACTTCGTGGCGAAGGACTTTCCGGTCCGCCCCTGCGTGACCACCATGCCGCGTTCGAAGACGCCGGAACAGACCCGGATGAAGGCGACATGGTCGCGGTGGGCCTTGTTCATGCCGGCCTGGACCTTGAAGACGAAGCCCGCGAACGGAGCATCCACGGGACGCGCTGCGCCGTCGACGTCGGGCCGCGGGGCGGCGGGCGGGGCGAAATCAACCAGGGCGTCGAGGATTTCCTTGACGCCGAAGTTCAGGGCGGCGGAGCTGAACAGAATCGGCGTCGCCTTGCCGGCGTGGAAGGCGTCGACATCGAAGGCCAGGTTGGATTCGATCACCAGGCCGGCCTCGTCCACGGCGTTGGACCAGTCGTCGCCCTGGCTGGCCGCTGCCTCCTCCGGGCTGAAGTACTCGGTGAGGGCGATGTTGGCGCCGGCGTTGTTGCGCTGGAACCGGGCGAAGCGGTCGTTGCGCAGGTCCCAGACGCCGCGGAAGTCACCGGAGATCCCCACGGCCCAGGTCAACGGCATGGGCTGCAGGCCGGTGCGCTCGGTGATCTCGTCCATCAGGGCCAGCGCGTCCAGGCCGGGGCGGTCCCACTTGTTAATCACCGTGATGATGGGCAGGTTCCGCTGCTTGCAGACCTCGAAGAGCTTCATGGTCTGGGTTTCAAGGCCCTTTGCGGCGTCCACGAGCATGACGGCGCAGTCGACGGCGGCCAGCACCCGGTAGGTGTCCTCGGAGAAGTCGGCGTGGCCCGGGGTGTCCAGCAGGTTGATGACAGTGTCGCGGTAGGCGAACTGCAGGGCCGCCGAGCTGATGGAGATGCCGCGGTCCTTCTCCATCTGCATCCAGTCCGAGACGGTTTCCTTGCGGTTGGCCTTGCCGCTGGACGCGCCGGCGGTGCCGATCACCTTGGCGTGCAGGGCGAGCGCCTCGGTCAGCGTGGACTTGCCGGCGTCAGGGTGGGAGATGACTGCGAAGGTCCGGCGCCGGGCTGCTTGCTTGTGAATCTCGTGGACTCGGGCGGGGCTGTGGACATCTTGGGACACGGTGCTACTTTCGCTGCGGCTTTGGATGGGTCACGGCGCGGAGAGCCCGCGGTACACCCTGATCTCCAAGTTTATCGCAGGCGGCGCACGAGCCGGGCGGACGGCCAAAAACGCGCTTCCGCCTGCGGGCGCACCGGCCGTCTCCGCGGGACCTGTGGGAGGGTGCAAATGGGGCACTTTGAGGCTTGGCTGTGCGGAAACCGTGCGCCGCTGCCTCTATGATGGTGCTTACGGGAAACCGGGTACTTTTGTTCTTGCCGGCCAACGATCGAAAATCGACAAAAACCGGCGTACTTGCGGGCAGCGGCCTGCACCTTTGAAGGGGAAAACCTATGGCGCGGAGTCCCGAAGATGCACTTAAGGCGACTTTGGCCAGGGTGGCACCGGGCACGGCCCTGCGGGACGGCCTGGAACGCATCCTTCGCGGACGCACCGGCGCCCTGATCGTGCTGGGCACCGACCGGACCATCGAATCCATCTGTTCGGGCGGTTTTGAGATCGGGATCGACTTCTCCCCCACCCGGTTGCGGGAACTGGCCAAGATGGACGGCGCCATTGTCTGCGACAAGGATGCGAGCAACATCCTGCGGGCCGGCGTTCAGCTGGTGCCCGATTCGAGCATCGAAACCCAGGAGACAGGGACCCGGCACCGGACCGCGGAACGCGTTGCCATCCAGACCGGCGTCCCCGTCATTTCCGTAAGCCAGTCGATGCAGATCATCGCGCTTTACGTGAACGGCCTGCGGCACGTCCTGGAAGGCTCCGAGAAGGTGCTGGCTCGCGCCAACCAGGCCCTCGCGACGCTGGAGCGGTACCGCTCACGGCTGGACCAGGTCACCAGTTCGCTGTCCGCCCTGGAGATCGAGGCCATGGTCACGGTCCGCGATGTGGCTGTGACCCTGCAGCGCCAGGAGATGGTGCGGCGCATCTCCGAGGAGATCTCCCAGTACGTGCTCGAACTCGGCGAGGACGGCCGCCTGCTGTCCCTTCAGCTGGACGAGCTGACGGTGGGCCGCGGGCCCGGCAGCGACGTGATTATCCGGGACTACTCCGGCCCGACGGCCTCCGCCGCAGACATCGACAACGCCGTCAAGGCCCTCGTGAACCTGGGGCCCACGGAACTCATCGACCTTGGCAGGATCGCGGGCATCGTGGGTTTCGCCGGCGGCGAGGCGAACCTCGACGCCGTCGTTCAGCCGCGCGGGTACCGCCTGCTCTCCGGCCTCAAGGCGGTGCCGAAGGCCGTCGCCGACCGCCTGGTGGACCACTTCGGCGGTTTGCAGTTCCTGATGGCGGCCACCATTGATGACCTCATGACCGTGGATGGTATCGGCGACCAGCGCGCCCGGACGGTCCGCGAGGGGCTGAGCCGGATGGCCGAGGCCAGCCTGCTGGACCGGTTCCTCTAGCACCGACGGCTGCTCCGTAACGGCCCTTTTGGCCCGCCTAAACGGCGCTTTCGGAGCAATCGAAGTGGACTAGCCGAGCTGGAAGACCGCCTTGTGGCTGGTCTTGTTTCCGAGCCGGGCGGTGAAGACGTAATAGGCGCCGCCGCCGCCCGGCTGGGCCTCCACAACCTGGCAGCCTTCGATGGACCGGTTGCGGTTCCACGGGAAGTTCGCGGTCTCGCTCCGGCCCGGGCGGATGGTCTTGACCAGGTCGCTGCTCTCCGCCTGGCAATCCCGGGACGAAAAGATCCGGTCGGAGCCGCTGGTAATCAGGTACTCCATCTGCGAGGTCCCCAGGTTGACCTCGCACGAGACCTTGTTGCCGTTCGTGACCTTGAGGGTCAGCAGCGGGTTCTCTCCCGGCGCGTAGGCGGCCTTGTCCGTGGCCGCGGTGACCTTCAGGAGCGCCTCGTCGCAGCCGGCCCCCGCTGTGGACGTGGCAGCGGCCGAGCCCTTCGGGGCTGCTGGGGTGCTGCCGGGCTTGTCCGGCCGGGGCGCGTCGCTGGCGGTTGCCGCCGGTGTGTCGCCGTTGAGGGCATTGGAGATCGCCGCGAAACCGCCCACCGCGAGCGCAAGCACCAGCAAGAGCGCGGCTCCGACAACGATCCGCCGACGGCGGTAGACCGGGTGGAGGGGCTTACGGGACGGCTTGCCGCTGGTCCTTGCCTTGGCGGAAGCCTTCGGCGCCGAACCGCGCGTTCCTGAATTGCCTTGCCTGACCATTCTTCTAGGCTAGATAACGCCGCGTGATCTGCTGGCCCACCACGCCGCCCGCCGCAGTATGGTCCCCGTCTCTATTAAGCTGGTTCGATCAAAGCCTCAGCCGTTTCCCCCGCCCTTCCCGCCGCCCCGGCCATCCCGCCTGCGGAGGCTGCGTCTGCTGACCCTGCTGCGCCTGCCGGGCCTGTACCTGCTGCGCCTGCCGTGCCGCTCGCCGAGCTTCACGACGCCCTGGCTTCCTGGTTCGGTGAAACCGCCCGCGATCTGCCCTGGCGGGCGGCGGACTGTTCCGCCTGGGGCGTGCTGGTCAGCGAGATCATGCTCCAGCAGACCCCGGTGGTCCGGGTGCTGCCGGTGTGGCAGGAATGGCTGCAGCGCTGGCCGGCGCCGGCCGATCTGGCCCGGGAGCCTTCCGGGGAGGCGGTCCGGTCGTGGGGGCGGCTGGGGTATCCGCGGCGGGCGCTCCGGCTGCACGCGGCCGCCGCCGCCATTGTCGCGAACCACGGCGGCGCGGTTCCCTCGACTTACCCGGAACTGCTGGAACTGCCCGGGGTGGGCAGCTACACGGCCGCCGCCGTCGCTGCTTTCGCGTTCGGCCGCAGGGAGACCGTGGTGGACACGAACATCCGCCGCGTCCACGCCCGCCTGTTCACCGGGACCGCGCTTCCGGCTCCTGCCCTGACGGCTGCCGAAATGCGGCTGGCCACGCAGTTGCTGCCCGACGACGGCGCCGCGTCGGTGCGCTGGAACGCCGCCGTCATGGAACTGGGGGCGCTGGTCTGCACGGCCCGGGCGCCGAAGTGCGGTGAATGTCCCGTCCGGGGCGCGTGCGCCTGGCTCGCCGTCGGCGAACCTCCGCCCACTTACACGCCCAAGGGACAGGCCTGGCACGGGACTGACCGGCAGGTGCGCGGCGCCGTGCTGGCCGTCCTGCGCCTGGCCGAGTCCCCGGTGCCCCGTGAACTGCTCGAACGTGCCCCCGCGGACCTGGGTTTCGACGCCGACGGGATCGGCATTCCGCTGGCCGCCCTGCACCGGCTGAACCCGGCGCCGGAGCAGCTGGAACGGGCCCTTTCCGGGCTGCTCAGCGACGGCCTGGCCGAGTTGCACCCGGGCGGCCTGCAGCTGCCATGCTGAAAACGTCCTAGGGCTCCCCGAAGCCGGCTTTGATCAACCCGCCGAGGTAGTCAACCGCCTTGGCCGCGTCCGCCCCGCTGGCTTCGATGTGCAACACGGTCCCCTTCGCGGCGCCAAGCATCATGAGTTCGGTCATGGACGCGCCGTCGACCCCGTTGACGGTGACCTCGGCCTCCATCCCGGCCAGGCCGCCGGCAATCTTCGCCGCGGGCCGGGCGTGCATCCCCGCCTGGTTGACGAGCTCGAAGTCACCCTGGGCATCCGGCGGTTGCTGGTGGGCATGTTCGGGGCCATGCGGGTGGGCCGGCGGCCGGTAGACGGCCTCGGCCGCGTCCTTCACCGTCCCGGCGTCGGCTCCGGTTTGGGCGGAAACGGCTGCCGCGACGAGCCCCTCGATCAGCGGGGCGTCGGCCAGGTGGATGGACTCCGGATCCGCGGCGAACTCCACGGCCGACTCCGCAGTCATGACCGCCGAGCCAAGGTCGGTGAGCACCACGATGCCGCTGTCCCCCGCGGCGCGTTCCAGCGCGGCCATCACCTTCTCCAGGCTGGTTCCGATCCGGCCGTCCTCGGTGCCGCCCGCCGCCACGATCATGACGTCGGGCGCCATCTGCGCAGCGAGTTCGACGGCGCCGTCGGCGATCTTTTCGCTGTGCGAGACCACCACGAGCCCAACCGTCATTCGGCGGCCCCCGCGGCGGCGCGCAAAATCAGGGCGCTGGAGACGGCACCCGGGTCGCGGTGGCCGATGCTGCGCTCCCCCAGGTAGCTGGCGCGGCCCTTCCGGGCCAGCATCGGGTCGGTCGACACTGCGCCGGCCTCGGCCGCATCGGCTGCCGCCGCCAGGACCTTGCGGACGTCGCCTTCCCCGGCCGCCGCCGCCGAGGCATCGACGGCAGGGGTCCAGGCGTCCACCATGGTCTTGTCTCCGGATTCGGCCTTCCCACGGGCCACGATGCCGTCTCGGGCCGCCTGCAACGCCGCAGCCAGCGTGCCGGCGTCGATGTCGGCCGTATCCCCCAGCGCGGTGGCGGCACGCAGGAACGCCGTCCCGTACAGCGGCCCGGCGGCGCCGCCCACCTTCGACATCAGCGTCATGGCGGTCAGCTTCAGGGCGGCCCCCGCCGTCTCAGGGGGCGATTCGGCGAGCTTGTCCATCACGGCTTTGAAGCCGCGGTCCATGTTCTCGCCGTGGTCGGAGTCTCCGATCGGTCGGTCCAGTTCGATGAGTTCAACCCTGTGCTCCGCCATTGCCTCGGCCGACAGCGTCAGCCACCGAACGGCCCAGTCGACGTCCAGGCCCACGTTCAGACGCCCCAGCGCAGGGCCGCCGTGTGGACTGGCGCATCCCACAGCCCGGTCATCTCATCGTCGAGGCGCAGGACGGTGACGGAGCAGCCCTGCATTTCAAGCGAGGTGATGTAGTTGCCCACCAGCGAGCGCGCCACCGTGACACCCTGTTCCGCCAGCCTTTGCGCCGCCCGGCGGTAGATGATGTAGAGCTCGCTCAGCGGTGTGCCGCCCATGCCGTTGACGAACAAGAGGACCTTCTCCCCCGAGCCGAGGCCGAGGTCGCTGACAACCGGATCAAGCAGCCGGTCGGTAATGCCGTCCGCGGGTTCCATCGGGATCTTGTGCCTGCCGGGTTCGCCGTGGATGCCGATGCCGATCTCGATCTCGTTTTCCTCAAGTTCAAAGCTGGGAACCCCGGCGTGCGGGACGGTGCATGCGCTCAGGGCCACGCCCATGGTGCGCACATTCTGGTTGACGCGGTCGCCGATGGCGGCAACCGCGTCGAGGCTGTCGCCGCGTTCGGCGGCGGCGCCCGCGATCTTCTCGACCAGGACGGTGCCGCCCACGCCGCGGCGCCCTGCCGTGTAGAGCGAGTCCTGCACGGCGACGTCGTCGTTGACCAGTACCGTGCGGACCTCCACGCCCTCGGCCTGGGCCAGTTCAGCGGCGGTCTCGAAGTTCAGCACGTCGCCGGTGTAGTTCTTCACGATGTGCACGACGCCGGCGCCGGAGTTGACCGCCAGGGTGGCCGGCAGGATCTGGTCCGGGGTGGGCGAGGTGAAGACTGCGCCGGGTACCGCGGCGTCGAGCATGCCAATTCCGACATAGCCTCCATGCAGGGGCTCGTGGCCGCTGCCGCCGCCGGAGACGAGTCCAACTTTTCCTGCCACCGGGGCGTCCTTGCGGACGATGTATTTGGGATCCGGGTGGACGGTCACAAGGTCGGCATGTGCAAGCCCGAACCCTTCCACTGACTCGTCGACCACGGCCTTGGGATCGTTGATGAGTTTCTTCATGGCTGTGCTCCCTGGATGGTTGTCCTGGCTGCTTGCTTAGACCCTACTACCGGGGCCGTGCAAGCGGTAGGCTCCGGGTTCAACCGCTGCCGGGGTACTCAGGGCTCGGATGCAGCCTCCGGCGCGAAGCTCGGCCAGGCGTCCGGGCCCAGTGCCGCGCGGGCCTGCATCCAGCGCGCGGCATCGGCATCGGCGCCACCATCGCCCTCAGCTCCGGGTGGGTCCGGTTGCACCGGCACGGCATCGACGGTCATTTGGAATGCGGAGAAATCTGGAAAAATCACGCGATTCTGCAATTTCTGCCTCCGGAAGCTGGCGGCCCTCCCCATTGGGCCGGGATCAGTTTATCCACCAAGTTGATTTGGCGGAAGACCCCGCGTTGACTCATGGAAAAGGTCCGCGCAGGACGATACGTTGCCTCATTTGAAAAGGTCCGGGAAGTTTTCCGCGTGGACATCCTTGAGGGATGGGACTGACGATGGGCCAGCGGAAGGCTGTCACGCTGATCAAGGCCAGGGCGTACGTCCGGGAGAACCGTGCCGGAAAGGCGCGGATTCTGGATGAGCTGGTGGAGCTCACGGGCTGGAACCGGGATTATGCGCGGCGGGCGCTGCGGCAGGCGCTGGAGCTGCGGCCGGTGCGTCCCCGTCCGGCGCGGGACCCGGTATACGGGCCGGCGATCATCGACGCGCTCATCGTGTGCTGGGCCGTCCTCAGGGCACCGGCAGGCAAGCGACTGGCGCCGATGTTGCCGGTGCTGGTGCCGCTGCTGCGGCGCGACGGAGAGCTTACCTTGACCGATGAAGACGCGGCCCTGCTGATGCGGATGAGCGCGGCCACCATTGACCGGCGGCTCGCCCCGGAGCGGGCGAAGCTGGTCCTGCGGGGCAGGTCCCATACCAAGCCAGGGTCCTTACTGAAGTCCCAGATCCCGGTCCGGACCTGGGCGGACTGGGATGACGCGGTGCCCGGGTTTGTGGAAATTGATCTCGTCGGCCACGAAGGCGGCACCGCCTCCGGGGAGTACTGCTTCACGCTGACCGTCACGGACATCGCCACCGGCTGGACGGTGAACCGCTCCGTGCCAAACAAGGCCCAGAAGTGGGTGCTCGCGGCGCTGCAGCACGCGCTGGGCCGGTTCCCGTTCCCGATCCTCGGGATCGATTCGGACAACGGAACCGAGTTCATCAACGCTGACCTGCTCGCCTACTGCCATGCCCGGCAGATCACATTTACCCGGTCCCGGCCCGGGAACAAGAACGACGGGGCCCACGTCGAGCAAAAGAATTGGTCCCGGGTCCGCGAGCTCGTGGGTTACTACCGTTACGACACGGCCGCAGAGCTCGAGAAACTCAATGCGATCTGGGACCTCGACGCGCTCTTCACGAATTACCTGCTACCCCAGCAGAAGCTGGTCTCTAAGCAACGCCGCGGAGCGAAAGTGATCAAGAAACACGACGCGGCCATGACGCCCCACCAGCGCGCCGCCGCACACCCCGGGATCCGCAAACGCCCCGTGATCGCCATGAACACCCAGTTCAAACGCCTCAAGCCCGCGACCCTGGCCCGGCAAATCCTGGCCCTGACCGCGGAACTCGAAGCCCTCGCCCGGGCCAAAGCCGCACCCCGGTACCGCCCAATCAACACCTCGTTCAACCCCGGCCCGAAACGGACCTTTTCAGCTGAGGCAACGAAGCACCACTCCCGGACCTATTGACGTGAGGCAACAGGGACCCCGTTCGGGAGCAGCGGGAGGCCCCTAAAGCGTCCGGATCATGCGGGTGTTGCCCAAGGTGTTGGGCTTGACCCGCGCGAGGTCCAGGAATTCGGCGACGCCTTCATCGTGCGAGCGCAGGAGCTCCGAATAGACCACCGGGTCCACGGCAGTCTGGTCCGCCATCACGTCGAAGCCGTGCTTCTTGAAGAACTCCACCTCGAACGTCAGGCAGAACACGCGGGAAATGCCCAGCGCCTTGGCATCCGCCAGCAGGCGCTCCACCAGCAGGTGGCCAACGCCCTTGCCGCGCCAGGCGTCGGCGGTGGCCAGGGTGCGCACCTCGGCGAGGTCCTCCCACATCACGTGCAGCGCGCCGCAGCCGACCACCTCGCCGTCGGGCGCTTCGGCGATCCGGAACTCCTGGAGGCTCTCGTAGTAGGCGACCGTCTCCTTGGCCATCAGGATCCGCTGGTCGGCCAGCGGTGCCACCAGGGTCTTGATGGCGGCCACGTCGCCGGTGCGGGCAGGGCGGATGCGGATCGTCTCAGTCACAGCCCAATCCTACGGCGCAGGCCCCCGCGCCCCGACCCCGGCCTGGCGCGAAGGCCTGGGCGGGGGCGGGGCGCGGGGGCATGGGCGGGGGCCCGGGCGGGCCGGGCCGGCGGCTTAGAGGCCGAGCGCGTCGGGCACCGGGATGTCCTTGTCCAGCAGGTTCCGGGCCAGGAAGTGCTCGACGACGCCGTACCAAACCTTGGCGTGCTGCGGCTGCAGGATCCAGTGGTTCTCGTCCGGGAAGTAAAGGAAGCGGTGGTCCGTCTCGCCGTTCTCGTCGGCCGCCAGTTGCGACTTGGAGAGCAGCTCGTACCAAAGCCTCAGCCCCTCGCCGATCGGCACCCGGTAATCCTTGTCGCCGTGGATGACCAGCATCGGGGTGCGGATCTTCTCCACGTGCAGGTGCGGCGAGTTCTCCGCGGCCATCTCCGCCGTCATTTCCTTCAGCCAGTACTGGGCCGAGTCCGTCGTGGGGCCGAACTGGTCGAGGGCCCAGAGGCTGGCGTGCGTGACGATCGCCTTGAACCGGTCCGTGTGGCCCGCCACCCAGTTCGCCATGTAGCCGCCGAAGGACCCACCCATCGCCGCCGTGCGCGTCTCGTCGATGTCGGGACGCTGCTCGACGGCGTCCGTGATCGCCATCAGATCGAGGAAGGGAGCCTTGCCCCACTCACCCCAGCCGCGCTGGATGTGGTCCTGGCCGTAGCCCGTGGACAGGGCCGGGTCCGGGAGCAGCACCGCGTAGCCCCGGGCCACGAGCAGCCACGGGTTCCAGCGCCAGGTCCAGGCGTTCCAGGAGCCCAGCGGGCCGCCGTGGATCCAGAGCAGCAGCGGAGCCGGGTTCCCGGCCGACGCGTCTTCCGGCAGCGCCAGGTAGCCGGGCACGCGGTCGCCGCCTGCCGAGGTCGTCTCCACCCGCTCCAGCCGGCCGCGGTAAACGGGACGCTCGGCCGGGGCCGGCAGCCGGGTGACGTCGCCGCTGGCGAGGTCGATCCGCACGGCTTCGGCCGGGAATTCGTAGGAGCTGCGCAGCGCGTAGGCGTACCGCCCGTCCGGGGAGACGGTGATGTCGGTGTAGGCGGCGGCGTCGGCGGTCAGCCGCACGGGTGCGGCGTCCCTGCCGGCCGCGCCTGCCAGGTCAATTCGGAACACCGGCGAAGCCCCGTCCTCGTCCGCCGTCACCAGCACGGCCGAACCGTCCGGCAGCCAGGCCGCAGGGTGCGGCCAGCGGTCCCAGCCCTCCGCCAGCGGCGCCAGCCGCGCTTCGCCGTCGGCCCCTTCTTCGCCGGCACTGCTGCCCGAGACGTCCAGGAGGTGCAGCGCGATGCGGGGCGCCTGCTCCGGAGTCGTGTCGCTCTCGCTCAGCACCACCAGGGTCCGGCCGTCGGGGCTGACCGGACCGGGGAAGTAGCTCATGCCCTCGGTGTCCAGCAGGACCCTCCGGGTGCCGGTGGCGACGTCGATGGCCACCAGCATGGTGCGGGAGTCGGCGCTGGCGAGCGGCCTGGTGAAGCTGCTGTAGATGGTCTTGCCGTCCGGGCTGACGACGGTGTCCGCCTCGCGGAGGCCGTTTCCGGCGTCGGGGGTCAGGTTGCGCAGCTTGACCGGCGGGACGGCGTCGACCGTCACCGGCTTGCCGGGTTCCGGCTCCGCGCCGGGCTCGACGGCGAACAGCCGCGGCTGCGCGGGGCCCAGGTCCGCATCCCAGTAGCGCACCGGGTAGCCGCTGTGCAGGATCGCGGCCACCTTGTTGTCCTTGCGGTCCTTGCGGCGCTCCTCGTCGTTGTCTTCGTCGGTGGATCCTGCGAGGACGGTTGCCGTCACGAAGAGGGCGTCGGCCTCTTTAGCAGCAAGGAGGCCGCCGACGCCGCCGGCGCGGGAGAGCGCGACGCGGGCCTCGCCGCCGTCGGCAGGAAGGACCCAGAGTGCGTTGACCGGCTCGGCGTCCGGGCTTTCGGGGTCCGGCCGCGCGGAGGTGAAGTACAGGCTGCCGTCCGCCGCGAACACGGCTCCGGCTTCACCCTTGGCGCTGCGCGTGATCCGCCGGGCCTGCTTCTTTCCCGCCGGATCCAGCTCCCAGAGCGCGGTGCGGTATTCGGTGCCCTTGTCGTTGAGCGTGGCCACGGTGGTGACGAGCCTTCTGCCGTCCGGGCTCAGCGCGAGGCCGCCCACCCTCGGAATGGCGAGGTAATGGTCCAGGTCATGGAACGGGGTCTCGGGGTGTTCGGCCGGGGTCTGCGTATCGGTAGAAGACATGCCCCCGATTCAACACCCCTTGTGCGCCGGATCACACCCCGTTCACTCAGAGTGAAACATTGGCTTCACATTCACGGGTGCGAAAAATTGCAGCGCGCTCTCAGGGACTCTTGGCATGATGGGTCCATGAACCCTGAAAAATCCCTGCCTCGGCGCTCTCTGTTGCTCGGCGCCGGCGCCCTGGGCGGCAGCGCCCTGGCCCTCTCGGCCTGCACCGAGTCACCGACCGGCACTCCGGCGACGACGGCGGCCGGCCCTTCTGTTCCGGCCGGCACCGCGGTCAGAGTGGGCAAGCTCAGCGAGGTAAAGGTGGGCGGCACGGCCACCGGGCAATTCAATGGCAAGACGGTGGTGATTTTCCGGTCGGATGACAAGACCGTCCTGGCGTACGACGCCACGTGCACCCACGCCGGCTGCCCGGTGGCACCTGCCGGGCAGGATTTCGAGTGCCCGTGCCATGGCTCCTCGTTCAAGGGATCCGACGGCAGCGTCATCCAGGGCCCGGCCCGGGCACCGCTGGCCAAGCTGAAGGCGGCCATCGACGGCGAATGGATCACCGTCACCGCCTGATACGTCCCCTCGGCACCACCGGACTCCGCACCGGAGGCCTCCGCGCCAGCGAACAACTACGCCGTCCGCGCCAGCGGCAAAAAAGGCCCCGGCCGCCTCCCTTGGGGAAGCGGCCGGGGCCTTGTGCTTGGAGCGGTAACGCCGGGCGACTAGACGCTCGGGGCGATTTCCGGGATGCGCGGCTTGGCGTTGCCGGCGAAGGTGAACTTCGCGTCGTCGCCTTCGCCTTCCACGTCCACCACCACGATGTCGCCGGAGTGCAGCTCGCCAAAGAGGATCTTCTCGGAGAGCTGGTCCTCGATCTCGCGCTGGATGGTGCGGCGCAGCGGCCGGGCACCCATCGCGGGGTCGTAGCCACGGGTGGCCAGCAGCACCTTGGCCGCGGGTGTGAGCTCGATGCCCATGTCCTTGTCCTTGAGGCGCTTCTCCAGGCGGGTGACGAACAGGTCCACGATCTCGATGATCTCGTCCTGGGTCAGCTGCGGGAAGACCACCACGTCGTCGACACGGTTCAGGAACTCGGGGCGGAAGTGCTGCTTGAGCTCCTCCGTGACCCGGGCGCGCATCCGGTTGTAGCCGGTCTGCGTGTCCGTGCCCGACTGGAAGCCGGTGGCGACGCTCTTGGAGATGTCCCGGGTGCCCAGGTTCGTGGTCATGATGATCACGGTGTTCTTGAAGTCCACCACGCGGCCCTGGGAGTCGGTCAGGCGGCCGTCTTCCAGGATCTGCAGCAGCGAGTTGAAGAGATCGGCGTGCGCCTTCTCCACTTCGTCGAACAGCACCACGGAGAACGGACGACGGCGGACCTTCTCGGTCAGCTGGCCACCCTCCTCGTAGCCCACGTAGCCCGGAGGGGCACCGAAGAGGCGGGAGACCGTGTGCTTCTCCGAGTACTCGGACATGTCCAGCGTGATCAGCGCGTCTTCCTCACCGAAGAGGAACTCCGCGAGGGCCTTGGCCAGCTCGGTCTTGCCGACGCCGGTGGGGCCGGCGAAGATGAACGAGCCGCCGGGACGCTTCGGGTCCTTCAGGCCTGCACGGGTGCGGCGGATCGCCTGGGAGAGGGCCTTGATGGCCTCGTCCTGGCCGACCACGCGCTTGTGCAGTTCGTCTTCCATCTTCAGCAGGCGCGAGGACTCTTCCTCGGTCAGCTTGAAGACCGGGATGCCGGTGGAGTTCGCCAGCACCTCGGCGATGAGATCCTCATCCACCTCGGAGATGTCGTCCATGCCGCCGGTCTTCCACTGGCGTTCCTTTTCGGCGCGCTCGGCAATGAGCTTCTGCTCCTTGTCACGCAGCGAGGCGGCGCCTTCGAAGTCCTGCGCGTCAATCGCGGATTCCTTCTCGAGCTTCATGGCCGCGATCTTCTCGTCCATGACCTTGAGCTCCGGCGGAGCAGTCATGCGGCGAATACGCAGTCGGGCGCCGGCTTCGTCGATCAGGTCGATCGCCTTGTCCGGCAGGAAGCGGTCCGAGATGTAACGCTCGGAGAGGCTGGCCGCCGAGGCGAGGGCACCGTCCGTGATGGTGACGCGGTGGTGTGCCTCGTAGCGGTCACGCAGGCCCTTGAGGATCTCGATCGCGTCGGCGACGGAGGGCTCCTTGACCTGGATCGGCTGGAAGCGGCGCTCCAGCGCGGCGTCCTTCTCGATGTGCTTGCGGTACTCATCCAGCGTGGTCGCACCGATGGTCTGGAGCTCGCCGCGGGCCAGCATGGGCTTCAGGATCGAGGCCGCATCGATGGCACCTTCGGCGGCACCGGCACCCACCAGGGTGTGGATCTCGTCGATGAACAGGATGATGTCGCCGCGGGTGCGGATCTCCTTGAGCACCTTCTTCAGGCGCTCTTCGAAGTCACCGCGGTAGCGGGAGCCGGCCACGAGGGACCCGAGGTCAAGCGTGTACAGCTGCTTGTCCTTGATGGTCTCCGGGACGTCGCCGCGGACGATCGCCTGGGCCAGGCCCTCGACGACGGCGGTCTTGCCGACGCCGGGCTCGCCGATCAGCACCGGGTTGTTCTTGGTGCGGCGGGAAAGGACCTGCATGACGCGTTCCATTTCCTGCTCGCGGCCGATCACGGGATCGAGCTTGTTCTCCCGCGCGGCCTGGGTCAGGTTGCGCCCGAACTGGTCCAGTACCACCGAGCCGGCGGGGGTGCCTTCGGCCTGGCCGGAGCCAACGCCAGCGCCCGTGGATTCCTTGCCCTGGTAGCCGGAGAGCAGCTGGATGACCTGCTGGCGGACGCGGTTCAGGTCCGCTCCGAGCTTGACCAGCACCTGGGCTGCCACACCTTCACCCTCGCGGATGAGGCCGAGCAGGATGTGCTCGGTGCCGATGTAGTTGTGGCCCAGCTGCAGGGCTTCGCGCAGCGAGAGCTCCAGCACCTTCTTGGCGCGCGGGGTGAAGGGGATGTGGCCGGACGGGGCCTGCTGGCCCTGGCCGATGATCTCCTGCACCTGCTCGCGCACGCCGTCGAGCGAGATGCTCAAGGACTCGAGGGCTTTGGCGGCAACACCTTCACCCTCATGGATCAGACCCAAGAGGATGTGTTCGGTGCCGATGTAATTGTGGTTCAGCATGCGTGCCTCTTCTTGGGCAAGCACAACTACGCGACGGGCACGGTCCGTAAATCGCTCAAACATTTCGCCACACTCCTAGCTACGACGTACTTTGATGCTACGTGCCGGACTTCCAGATTTGTGGCTTGTTCGCCACGGGGGAAACCGGGCCGGTTGCGGAGACCGGGACGGCGTGCGCGGCGGGGGCGAACCTTCCCTCCCGGTTACCCCTCCGAAGCCTCCGGGACACGCCGCATCCTCGGCGCGGCGTGGGCATTTCCGGGCCGCCGCCGGGAGTAACCGGGGAGGAACGCACATGCCCCGCTCACTACAAAGCCCCCGCCGAATGGCAGGGGCTTCGCGTGGTGCAATTGCGCCGGCACTGAACGGGCCGGAAGCGGGCTCAAACCTAGGAATTCGCCTTTTGGTAGGCTTCCTGGATTTCAGCCTGGATACGGCCGCGGCTGTTTACCGCATAGCCGTTGTCCCGGGCCCACTGTCGAATCTGCGCCGAGTCCTGATTGCGGCCGCTCGAAACCTTTGCCCGGGTAGCCCGGCCGCTAGACGTCTTGCGTGCGTGGGCCACATACCGCTCGACGGCCGAGCGGAGTTCTGATGCATTGCCCGATGACAGGTCAATTTCATAACTGACGCCATCAAGGCCAAACCGGACAGTTTCGTCCGCGGATCCCCCATCCAGATCATCAACAAGGATGATTTTAACTTTCTGTGCCATAAAGACTCTCTTTTCAAAAGGTGGAGTATTCAGAAAAGCAGGATGTATCTGATAAAAGTATCCATCCTTTTACGGCAGCGAGTCAAAGCAGAAAAGCCCTTCCAATGAAAATTCGCAGGAAGGAATAGCCGAGCTATTAGCGCTGTTCGGGAGAATGCCCAGTCCCGGGAGCAGGAGTTTGCTCCGGGCCGCGGGCTGCTGCCTCCGCCTGGGCGCGGGCTTCGGCCTGGCGCTCGGACTTGTCGGCGTTGAAGATCGCCTTCATGGCAAACCAGAAGATGAGCCCGACCACCACGGACGGGAGCAGCACGGCAATGTATTCCATGATCAGTGGCCTTCGGGCTTCAGCAGCGGGAAGAGGATGGTCTCGCGGATACCGGCTCCGGTGAAGAGCATGACCAGCCGGTCGATACCCAGTCCGATGCCGCCCATCGGCGGGGCCCCGTATTCGAGGGCGCGGAGGAAGTCCTCGTCCAGTTGCATGGCCTCGACGTCGCCCGCGGCAGAGCGGCGGGACTGCTCGGTAAGGCGTTCGCGCTGGATGACCGGGTCGATCAGCTCGGAGAACGCGGTGCCGCGTTCCATGCCGCCGATGATCAGGTCCCACGCCTCGATCAGCCGGTCGTCTTCGCGGTGGTGGCGGGCCAGCGGCTGCGCGGATGGCGGGTAGTCGTAAACGAAGGTGGGGTTGAGCAGGGTCGGTTCCACCAGCTCGCCGAAGAGCTCCACCACGAGCTTCTCCGCGTCCCAGGCCGCGTCGACCTTCACTTCGTGCTTGGCGGCGATGGCCAGCAGTTCGTCGACGGGGGTCTCCGGGGTGATGTCCTGGCCCACGAAGTCGGACAGGCCCGGGTAAACGGCCATCCAGGCCCAGTCGCCGTCGAGGTTGATCTCGCCGGCCTCGGTCTGCAGCACGCGGCCCACCCCGGCGGCGTCGGCGGCGTCCAGGATGATTTCCTTGATCCGGTCCGCCATGACGAACTGGTCCGCCCACGCCTCGTAGCTCTCCAGCGTGGTGAATTCGGGGCTGTGCGTGGAGTCCACGCCCTCGTTGCGGAAGACCCGGCCCATGTCGTAGACCCGGTCGATGCCGCCGACCACGGTGCGCTTCAGGTAGAGCTCGGTGGCGATCCGGAGCGTCATCTTCTGGTCGAACGCGTTCATGTGCGTCTCGAACGGACGGGCCGTGGCGCCGCCGTGCACCAGCTGCAGCATCGGCGTCTCCACCTCGACGTAGCCCTGGCGGTGCAGGGTCTCACGGATGGATCGCGTGATGGCGGCGCGGGTGTAGACCATTTCACGGGCCTCGTCGCGGACGATCAGGTCCACGTAACGCTGGCGGACGCGGGTTTCCTCGTTCAGCTCGGCGTGCAGCACGGGCAGCGGCCGCAGCGCCTTGGACGCCATGGACCAGGACTCGGCCATGACGGAGAGCTCGCCGCGGCGCGAGGAGATGACCTCGCCCTTGATGAAGACGTGGTCGCCAAGGTCCACGAGGGACTTCCAGTCGGCGAGCGCTTCCTCGCCGATGTTGGCCAGGCTGAGCATGACCTGCAGCCGGACGGCCTTGCCATCGAGGCCGCCCTCCTGGAGGGTCGCGAAGCAGAGCTTTCCGGTGTTGCGGATGAAGACAATGCGGCCGGTCACGCCGACGACGTCGCCGGTGGTCTCGTCGGCCACGAGGTGCGCGTATTTTTCGCGGATCTCCGTCAGCGAGTGCGTCCGTTCGACTCCCACCGGGTACGCCTCGACGCCACGTTCGATCAGCTTGGCGCGCTTTTCCATGCGGACCAGCGTCTGTTCGCTGGCATCGGAGTGCTCGGGCGTGTTCGGGGCGGGGGTGTTTTGGGAAGTCACAATCCCTAAGTTTACCGGGCATCCGGCCCCGGCCGGTGCGGAGGGTGCGGGAAGTGACCGGGAATAGACTCACAACCATGGAGACGTGGACGATTCGGACCGACGACGGCGGCGGGCACCTTGAGGTGCACACCTTCCGTCCCAGCACCGAAGCGGCCCCGCAAGCGCGGTTAGTGCAGCTTCCGGAGCGGCAGGATCCGACGCCAGCCGACCCGATGTCGGACGGTGCGCCGGAGGGTGCGGCGTCGGGTGCGCCGTCGGCGGGGACCGGCGTCGTGCTGGTCCACGGAACGTTGGTCACGGACGCCCTGTACCGTCCGTTCGCCCGGAGCCTGAGCCGGCTGTTGGACCGGCCGGTGCACTGCTACAACCGCCGCGGGCGGGCCGGGTCCTCGCCGCAGCCCGCGGATTACTCGGCGGCGACCGAGGTGGCCGATCTCGCCGCCGTGCTGCGGCAGACCGGCTCGACGGACGTGTTCGCGCACAGTTATGGCGGCTTCGTGGCGTTGCAGGCCGCGCGCAGCGTGCCGATCCGACGGCTGGTGACCTATGACGCGGCCGTGTCCCTCGCCGGGAACCTGACCAGCCGTTGGCGCCCGGAACTGGAGCGATCGGTGGCGGCCGGGGAACTGGACAATGCGTGGGCCCACCTGGTCCAGGGGCTGGAAACCGCCGGTCCCGTGTCGAAACTGCCGCTCGGCGCCCTGCGCATGCTCAGCATCCTCTCGGCCCGGACCAGCCTGGGCGCGGAGATGCGGGAACTGCTGCCCACGGCCGTGAAGGAGATGCGCGCGGTGCTCGCTGCCGACGCGGAGCTCGATGATTTTGCCGGCATCACCACGCCCACGCTGATGCTCACCGGCGGCTGGAGCCCCGGCTACTTCGCCGAAACCGGCCGGCAGCTCGCGGCGTCGGTGCCGGCTATCGAGTTTGCCGCCGTGCCGGGCCAGCTGCACGAGGGACCGATCCGTCCCGGGAACCGCCGGCTGGCGCTGATTGCGGCCAGGTTCCTGCTCGACGGCGACGGCGTTCCGGCGCGGCTGCGGATCCGGCGGCGGCTGCGGCCGGCCCGCTGACTTCTGGCACTAGACTCGGTGGCGACCTAAGTCGAAAGGACCCCCTTGGCCAAGCTCTACTTCCGTTACGGCGCGATGAACTCCGGCAAGTCGACGGGCCTGCTGCAGGCTGCGTTCAACTATGAGGAGCGCGGCCAGAGAGTGGTGCTCGCCAAGCCGGACATCGACACCAAGGGCGACGCCGACGTCGTGTCCCGGCTGGGAATGACCCGCTCGGTGGACTTCCTGATCCCGGCCGGGGCATCCGCCCGGGAGCTGTTCTCGGCGCACGCCCACGGCGACGACCCGGACGCGCTGCTGCAGCATGTGGACACTCCCCCGGTGGCCTGCCTGCTGGTGGATGAGGCCCAGTTCCTCGAGCCGGATCAGGTGGACGACCTGTTCCGGATCGCCGTGCTGGACAACGTTCCGGTTCTTGCCTACGGCATCCGCACCGATTTCCGGACCCGCGCCTTCCCGGGCTCGCTTCGGCTCCTGGAAATAGCGCACACCCTGGAAGAGCTCAAGACCATCTGCCGGTGCGGCCGCAAGGCCATCTTCAACACCCGCCGGATCGGCGATGAGGTGGTCTTCGACGGCAACCAGGTCGCCATCGACGGGCAGGACGCCTGGTACGAATCGCTCTGCGGCTCCTGCTACCTCGAGATCTCCGGCGGCCGGCTCGGCAGCTGACGGGTTCCGCGCTGTGCGGTTCCGGGTGCCTCGGCTAGGCTCGGAGCATGACCCGCGAGAACATCAAAACCCCCGACGGCGGAACCCTTGAGCTTTTCAGCACGGGCGCGGAGCTGACCGAGGCGGGTTCCGGCGTCGTCGTCGTGCCGGCATCCATGGTGACGGCGGCCGACTACACGCGTTTCGCGCAGAAGCTCAGCGCCGCCCTGGGCCGGCCGGTCCACACCTTTAACCGCCGCGGCCGCGGCTCGTCCTCCCCGCAGCCGGAGGACTACACGCTGGACGTGGACATCCGCGACCTGGATGCCGTGATGAAGCACACCGCCAGCACCGACGTCTTCGGGCACAGCTTCGGCGGCGCGGTGGCGCTGCACGCCGCGCGCACCCTGCCGGTGGAACGCCTGGCCGTCTACGATCCGGCGGTTTCGGTGAACCACAGCGTTACCGCGGACTGGATTCCCGAATACGAACGCCTCACCGCATCGGGCGACGACGACCGTGCCCTTGCGGTGCTGGTCCGCGGCCTGGAGACCGGCAGTGCCCTGTCCCGGATGCCGCTGTCCATGCTCACCCTGGCGAACAAGCTCACCGCCGGCACGCCGGTCGGCAAGCAGCTGCGCGAGCTGATGAAGACCGGCGTCCGCGAGATCAAGGCGATCATCGCCGCCGACATGCCGGCCGAGCCGTTCCTGGAACTCCCGCTCGAGACGCTGATCGTGGTGGGCGAAAAGAGCCCGGCCTACTTCGGCGTGGCCTGCGGGCAGATCCACGACGTGCTCTCCGGATCCAGCTACACCATCCTGCCCGGGATGGGCCACGACGGCGTCAACAAGGCACCGGACAAGCTCATCGCCGAGCTCAGCGAGTTCTTCGCCGGCTAGGGCAGCCCAGGGGCCGGCCCACTAGTGGGCTGCCGGGCCGGCTGTCCCCTCGGTCTTGCGCATCAGCACCGAGAGCACGACGGCGGCGAGCGCGATGGCGGCCGCCGTCAGGAACGCCGCGTGCATCCCGGCGACGATGCCGGACCCGGCCGAGACCACCGCGAAAATCGACACCAGCAGTGCCGTGCCGGCCGCGCCCGCGACCTGTTGCAAGGTGCTCATGATGGCCGAGCCGTGGGAGTACAGGTGCGGGGGCAACGGGTTCAGCCCGGTGGTGAAGGCGGGCGTGAACAGCAGCGCCAGGCCCAGGCTCAGTGTCACATGCAGGGCGATGATCCAGCCCACCGGCGTCTGGACGTCCAGCCGGGAGAACTGCCAGAGCGAGAGCACCATCAGCACCGATCCCGTCACCGTCAGCGGCAGCGGGCCGAACTTGTCGAAAAGCCGGCCGATGACCGGGCCCAGCAGGCCCATCGCGAGGCCGCCCGGCAGCAGGGCGAGGCCGGTTTCCAGCGACTTCAGTCCGCGGACTTCCTGCAGGTACAACGGGAGCAGGATCACGGCCCCGAACAGGGCAATCATCGCGACCACGAGCAACAGCACGGACACGGAGAACATCCGGAAGTTGAAGGCCCGCAGGTCCAACAGCGGCGCGTCGGACTTCTGCAGCCGTAGCTGGCGCAGGACGAAGGCCAGCAGCGCCACCACGCCGACGGCGAGCGCGGCCACCGCCGGGGTTCCGGGGCCCGCCGTTCCGCCGCCGATCTGGCTCAGGCCGTACACGACGCCGCCGAAAGCCGGGACGGTCAGGACGACGGAAAGCGCATCGAGCCGGGGCTTCTCGTTTTCGCCGATATTCCGCAGGAATTTGGCGCCAATGCCGAACGCGAGCAGGGCGATCGGCAGGACGAACACGAACATGAACCGCCAGGAGAAATGCTGCAGGATCAGCCCGGAAACCGTCGGTCCCATGGCCGGTGCCACCGAGATCGCGATGCTCACGTTGCCCATCACGGCGCCGCGGCGTGAGACGGGGACCAGGGTCAGGATGGTGGTCATCAGCAGCGGGAGCATGATGGCGGTGCCGCCGGCCTGGACGATCCTGGCCAGGAGCAGGACTTCGAAACCGGGGGCCAGGGCTGCCAGCAGGGTGCCCGCGGAAAACAGCCCGATCGCCAGCATGAAGACGGCACGGGTGGAAAGCCGCTGCAGGATGAAGCCCGTGGTGGGGATGACCACGGCCATGGTCAGCATGAAGCCGGTGGATAACCACTGCACCGTGGGGGCATCGACCCGCAGGTCAACCATGAGCCGCTGCAGCGCAACGTTCATGATGGTTTCGTTGAGGATCACCACGAAGGTTGCCACCAACAGGGTGGCGATGATCGTAACGGACTGCCGGGACAGCTTCTCCGGACCGGCCGCCGGTGCCTCCGCGCGCGGCGGTTCCGCCACGGCAGCGCCGTCGGACCCGGCAGCGCCGTCGGACCCGGCAGCGTTGGTGGGCAGTGGCTGCACGGGGCTTTCCCGGAGGTTGGAAGGGGCGTCTGCTGGCATGGTGATCCCCTTGGGAGTCGGCGTGGGTTGTGGCGAACTCCGTCGCCGTTATGGTTTCCAACCCGGGACGCGCGGCCGTAATTCCCGGTGGCGGGATAAATTGCTCCGGGATTCGCTGCGGAACCAAACGGCCGGGCCCTGGACGTCCCTGCCCGCAGCGGAAGACCCGCCCCGGGGCCATTCTCCCCTACCCGCTTTCCGGCGCCGGGCGTTGGCTGGTATCGGGCCGCGGAACCGCTGCGGCACACCCGTTCCCCCGATTGTTGCGACGTAAGGATCTTCGATGGGCCACATCAAACTCGACACGCAGATCGATGCGCCGGTGGAGCGCGTCACCGAAATCGCCGTCGACCCGTACCACTGGGCTTCGTGGTGGGTTAATCTCAGCGAGCCGAAAAATGTGGAGGGCGACGGCCGGGCCGGGACCGTCGTCGAGCACAGCTACCTGATGGCCGGCGTCCCGTTTCCGGTCACCACGCGCGTGCTGGAAAACCAGCCGACCGCCAGCGGCGGCCAGCACGTCCGGCTCGAATTCGAGGGCCCGCTCAAGGGGTGGCAGACCTGGGACTACGAGCCCTCCGGAACCGGCACCCGGGTCACCGCGGAAATCGAGTACAACGTCCCCGGTGCCGCGATCGGGAAGTTCGCCGACCGGGTGCTGGTGGAACGGCTGCAGGAGCGGGCCAGGGAACAAACCCTGGCGAACCTCAAACTGATGGCCGAAACGGCGCAGGGCTAGGAGTCCAGCGGCACGTTGTCGATCAGCCGGACCGGGCCCACCTTGGCCGCGATGAGGACCAGTCCCTCGCCGCGGAACGGGGTCTCGCGGCAGTTCTCCGCGAGCGGCTCCAGGGTCCGCGGGTCCACGACGTCGAAGTAGTCCAGCGCCACGAGGGGCTGGGATTCCACCAGCGCCCGGGCGGAGTCCAGGTCCAGGGGTTCGTGGGCGTTGGCGCGCTCCTCGACCAGCCGCAGCGCCCGAGACAGCACCAGGGCGGCCTCGCGTTCCTCGGCTGAGAGGAAACGGTTCCGGCTGGAGAGCGCCAGGCCATCCGCGGCCCGCACGATCGGCACCGGGACGATCTCCACCGGAAAGTTCAGGTCCGCCACCATCCGCTGGACCAGGGCCAGCTGCTGGGCGTCCTTCTGGCCGAAGTACGCCCGGTAACTGCTCTGCCCCAAGGCGGGAAGGCCGTAGTGCAGCAGCTTCGCCACCACCGTCAGGGCGCCGTCGAAGTGCCCGGGCCGGGAGGCGCCCTCCCACTTGTCCGCCAGCACGCCTGCGGTGATCCGCACGATGGGCTCGCCGCCGGGATAGACCTCCTCGACCGCCGGCGCGAAGGCGATGTCCACGCCTTCGGCCTCAAGAAGGGCCATATCCGCCTCCAGCGTCCGCGGGTAGCGCTCCAGGTCCACAGCCTCGCCGAACTGCAGCGGGTTGACGAAGATGCTGGCCACCACGACGTCGTTTTCCGCGACGGCGGTGCGCGCCAACTGGGCATGCCCCTCGTGCAGGGCGCCCATCGTCGGCACGAGGCCCTGCGAGGTGCCACGCTTTTCGGTGAGCAGGCGTGCGCTTTCGGCGCGCAACTGCGCAGCCGAAGTCACCAGCTGGATTGCCATCTCAGGGTCCTTCCTCAGGAATCGGGCCATCGGCGTCGGGGTTATCGAGCGCCTGCCGGATGCCGTCGATTTGCTCCGGCTTCAACAGCCCTCGGCTGCCCGCACGGCGGGCCGTTGCCCGGGCCATGGCCAGGTACGCCTCCAGAATATCGCCGCCTGAGCCGCCATCGAGTTCGCGCAGGGCCGCCGAGTGCGCTGCGACAGTGCCCACATCCCCGCGCGCCACCGGGCCGGTCAGCGCCGCCTCCCCGGAGGCGAGGGCGTTTTCCAGGCTGGCCCGCAGCAGGGGGCCCAGCATGCGTTCGGGGGCATCGACGCCGACTTCGCGCAGCAGTTCGGACGCCTGCGCCACAAGGGTGACCAGGTGGTTCGAGCCGTGCGCCAGCGCCGCGTGGTACACCGTGCGGTCAGCCTCGGCGATCGCAACGGGCTCGGCGCCCATTTCCACCACGAGGGCCTGGGCGATCGGCAGCATGGCCGGATCGGCCGTCACCCCGAAGCTGCAGTCCAGCAGCCGGGTCAGGTCCAGGCTCATGCCGGTGAAGGTCATGGCGGGGTGCAGCGCCAGCGGGATGGCTCCCGCGGCGCGGACCGGGCTCAGGATGCCGACGCCGAAGCGGCCCGAGGTGTGGGCAACAAGCTGGCCGGGCTGCCAGGCGCCGAGCTTCGCCAGTCCCTCCACGAGCGGGCCGAGGGCGTCGTCCGGGACCGCCAGCAGCACCAGTTCGGCGCGTTCCACGATGTCCTGCACCTCGAGGATGGGGACGCCGGGCAGCAGGGTTTCCGCACGTTCACGGCTCGCGTCGGAGACGGCCGAGACCCCGACGACGGCGTGCTCGGCGGCGCGCAGTGCGGCGCCCAGGACGGCGCCGACCTTGCCGGCTCCGATGATTCCGACGCCCAGGCGTCCTGGCTTAGCCATGCTGCGGCCCTTCCTTTGGTGTGGGTACGAGGTGGCCGGCCTGAGCGAGCCAGTGTTCGCTGGTCTGTTGTTTCCGCGCGGTCCGGGCACGGGCGGCCTGCGCGTCCAGCAGGGCTCTGCCCTCGTCCAGGCCCGCCTGCACCAGCCGCGGTGCGACCGGCCCGGCGGTGGTGTGCAGGACCAGGTCCGCCACCCGGAAGCGCCGGGCCAGCGGGCCCTGCTGCAGTGCGATCGACTGGGTGCGTTGGTGCGGGACCAGCACGAGGTGGCGCCACCACCGGCCGGAGCGGATCAGCAGGGCCGTGTCCGTCGCGGTGAAGCCGTTGCGCCGCCATCCCAGCGGTGCGAGCAGGCGTGCCCGCCGCGGCGTGGTGACGAAGCCGCCGTCGTCGCCATCGGAATGGCCGGGGCCGCCGGAGGACGCCAGTCCGTTCAGCCCCGCGGTGAAGACTCGCACCGGATCCGGGGTGCCGGGGTCCGGCAGGACCAGCGAGAGCATGGTGAACACCTCGGCCAGCGTTCCGACCGGCAGCAGGGTGGTCCGGGAGGAGTGCTCGCCGTTGCTGCCGGATGTGCCGTAGCCGGCGACGTTGACCTGCATCCGGTACCAGCCGAGGAACCGCCAGAGCGGCGGCTGGCTGACGCGGACGGCCTGGATCCGGCCCGGCGGCAGGGTCTGGGCCTGGGTGTCCAGCAGTCCGTAGCGGAGCCGGATGCCGTCCCGGGAAATGGCTGCGGTGAAGTTGTAGCCCTTGTTGAAGGAGTTCCAGTACGCAGCGGCCAGGCCCAGGCCGGCCGGAATCAGGTAGAAGTAGAAGCTGCGGTTCTCGGTGAAGGCGGAGAGCAGCACCGACGCCACGGCACCGAGGACGATCACGACGCTTTGCTCGCTCAGCACCAGCGACCCCAGCAGGCGCGGCGGCGGCACGGTGAGCACGGCATGTTCCGGCGCCTCCTCGGCGATTCCCGCCTGCTGCCCCGCTATCCCCGCCGACGACGCCGCCTCAGGTGCCGCGTCGGCGGCACCTGAGACGCGGGCGGCCCCCGACGCGCGGGCAAGGATGGTCGCGCGGAGCTGGCGGGCCTCGTCCACGCGCAGGTAGGCCAGGTGCACCGCCGACTGGCCGGCGTCGGCTACCTCGAACCTCAGCTCGGCGAGTCCGAAAATCCGCGCCAGCAGGGGCTGCACGACGTCGATTGCCTGCACCCGGTCCAGCCTCGCCTGGCGCTGTTGCTTGAACAGGAATCCGGTGTTGACCCGCACGTACCCGTCGGCCACTTGGTAGCGGGTGAAGTACCAGCTCAGCACAAACCCGGTCACGGTCAGCAGCAAGACGGTGCCGCCGCCGATCAGCAGCCACGGCGCCCGTCCGGCGAACCGTTCGTCAAGGACCGGCCCGCCCTGGAGCAGGCGCTCAAAGGCATCCCGTCCGAAGAAGAAGAACGTCGCGGCCACCGCCACCCAGCCGCGCACGAACGGCGACGCCGGATGCACGCGCTGCCAGCTGTCCCTCGCGGCCGTCACAGTCCGGCCAAACGGGCCTCGCCGCGGGCGGACAGCTGTTCGCGCAGCCGCGCCCCCTCCGCCGCGGGCAGGCCTGGGATCTCCGCGCTGGTGCCGGCGGAAGCGGTGTGAAGTTTCAGGGTGCACAGGCCGAGGCCGCGCTCCACCGGGCCGGCCCCGATATCCACATACTGCATCCGCCCGTACGGCACCACGAGCACACGCTGGAAGAAGATGCCGCGGCGGATCAGCAGGTCATCCTCGCGTTCGGCGTAGCCGATGGACCGCACCTGGCGCGGGATCAGCACGAACCGCCAGAGGGCCAGCAGGAAGGCCGCGGCGGGCAGGGCAACGGCGAACCAGAGCGGCGGCCAGTCCCACACCCCGTTCAGCACCAGCACCAGCGGTACGGACAGGACCGCGACGGCAACCAGGTTGGCCAGCGCCCAGCCCACCAGGCGCACCGTCACGTACTGCGGGGACACCCGCCGCCAGGCCAGGCCGGGCGGGTCAATCGCCTCGGTATGCATACTCGCCTTCAGCCTTGGGTTTGCCGCGCTTGCCCTGCAGCCCGGGGGTGCCCTCGGCGTCGCCGTCCTCGGGGGGAATCCGGCAGAAGCGCTCCACCACCAGTCCCACCACCACCATGACGAGGCCCCCGCCGGCCATGGACAGCGTCTCCCAGGTGATGGACTGCCCATTGCGCACCGACCAAAGCCTCAGCTGGTCCAGGAAGATTCCGGCGTGCCAGCCCAGCAGCACGGTCCCGGTGTAGGCGCACGCCTGGGCGAGGACCAGGGTCCACGCGGCCAGGATCGGGTTGAGCATTTTCTTCTTCTTGCCGTTGCGCCAGCGCAGCACCCGGATGCCAAGGATCAGGGTGAGGACCACGATCACGCCCATGGTGAGCAGCCCGGTGAGCGGCAGCACCGGGGTGTCGAGGCTGTAGCGCCCGGAAATCAGGGAGCCAAGCCAGCCCAGCACGGCGAGGGCGACGGCGATCAGGAGAAGCAGCAGCGGGCTGACCGGCTTCACGGCGCCTCCACCGGCGCGGCCCCGGCCGCGCTGTTGAAGTCTTCGAACCCGTCGAACGGCGCGAGGTCCGGGAAGTCGGCGGCCTTGGCGGCCAGTTCGCCGACCCGTTCGCCGTTGAGCTCCGCCGTGGGGTCGATCAGGGACCAGGGGTAGAGCACGAAGGCGCGCTCCGCGGCGCGCGGGTGCGGAAGGGTCAGCTCCGGGTCGGAGCTCACCACCTCGCCGTAGGTGACGATGTCCACGTCGAGGGTGCGCGGACCCCAGTGGACGTCACGGACCCTCAGGTGCTTCTGTTCCACCGCGTGGCAGTGCCGCAGCAGTTCCTCCGGGGACAGCGAGGTCTCCACGGCAACGACCATGTTCAGGAAGTCAGGCTGGCCCGGCGGGCCGCCCACGGCCTTGGTCTGCACGATCGGCGAGATCGCCAGCAACCGGACCTCCGGCGGGTCGACGAGGTCGGCGACGGCGGCGGAGAGCGTGTCGTTGCGCTCCCCCAGGTTGCTGCCGAGGGCGATCACGGCACGGGTGTAGGGCACCGCCTGGGGGCTCATGGCCGGTCCCGGTGGACGCTGACGGACACATCGCCGAAATCGACCTCGATCGGCGCCTTCGGCTTGTGCACGGTGATGTCGACGGCGGCCACCGCGAAGCGCCGCAGCACGTCATCGGCAATCCGCACGGCCAGGGCCTCAATCAGGTTCATCGGCTCGCCGGTGATCCAGCCGCGGATGCATTCCGCCACCTCGCCGTAGTGCGCGGTATCCCGTACCTCGTCGCTGGCGGCAGCCGGCCCGAAGTCGAGGTGCAGCACGGCGTCGACGACGAACGGCTGGCCGTCCCGGCGTTCAAAATCGAAGACTCCGTGATGCCCGACGGCGGTGACGCCGCTCAGCGTGATCCGGTCCATGGGGCAGCCGTCTCAGCCGTTGCCGGGCACGGCCGGCGCCGCTTCGGCACGCGGGGCCGGGGCGATCCGGGCGGCGACCTTGACGGCGTCGAGGCTTGAACCGACGTCGTGCACGCGGACTGCCCAGGCACCGCGGAAGGCGCTGATGGCGGTTACGGCGGCGGTGGCTGCGTCACGTTCCTGCGGCGGGGAGGCCTTGCCGGCGACGGTCAGCAGGCTGCCGAGGAAGCGTTTCCGGGAGGCAGCGACCAGGACCTTGTGGCCCATGGCCTGCAGGACGTCGATATTCTGCAGCAGTTCCCAGTTCTGCGCCTCGTTCTTGGCGAAGCCCAGACCGGGGTCCACGATGATCTGCTCCGGTGCGGCGCCGGCGGCGTACAGCTTGTCCCGAACGCCGGCGAGCTCTGCGGCGACGTCCCGGGCCACGTTGCCGTAGTCGGTCAGCGAGTCCATGGTCTTCGCGTCGCCGCGGCGGTGGGTGAGGATATAGGGCGCTTTGCTCCGCGCCACCAGCTCGACCATCTCTGGTTCGATCGTGAGGCCGGAGACGTCGTTGATGATCGTGGCGCCGGCGGCCAGCGCGGCCTCGGCGGTGGCGGCGTGCGTGGTGTCGATGCTGACCAGGGCGCCGGCCTTGACCAGCGCTTCGATCACGGGGAGTACCCGCCGCTTCTCCTCCTCGACGCTCACTTCCGCGGCGCCGGGGCGGGTTGATTCCCCGCCGACGTCGATGATGTCGGCGCCGGCGTAGTACATCCGCAGGCCGGCGGCGACGGCTGTGTCCGCCGTCGCGTGCCGGCCGCCGTCGCTGAACGAATCCGGCGTGACGTTCAGGATCCCCATTACGAGCGTGCGGTCCGTCGGCAGGTCCTTGAAGCTCGCGGCCGGGCGCGGCTTGCGCAGCACGGGCAGCGGCGAGGTGGCAGGTCCTGTTCCAGGGGCTGCGGCTAGGGAGTCCATAGTGAGTTCTTGTTACCTTCCAAGGATGAGGCTCATGGCTTCGGCGCGGGTGGCCGGGTCATGCAGTTGCCCGCGGACCGCGCTGGTCACGGTCTTGGCGCCGGGCTTGCGGATGCCGCGCATCGACATGCACAGGTGTTCGCATTCGACCACGACGATGGCGCCGCGCGGCTTGAGGTGGGTGACGAGGGCTTCGACGATCTGGGTGGTCAGCCGTTCCTGAACCTGCGGGCGGCGGGCGAACATGTCCACCAGCCGGGCCAGCTTGCTCAGCCCGGTGACCTTGCCGTCGTGCGAGGGGATGTAGCCGACGTGCGCGACGCCGTGGAACGGCACCAGGTGGTGTTCGCAGGTCGAGTAGAACGGGATGTCCTTGACCAGGACCAGTTCCTCGTGGTCCAGGTCGAAGGTGGTGGCGAGGATTTCCGCCGGGTCGTGGTGCAGGCCGGCGAACATCTCCGCGTAGGCCTTGGCTACCCGCTTGGGGGTGTCCAGCAGTCCGCTGCGGTCCGGGTCCTCGCCGATGGCGAGCAGGATCTCGCGCACCGCCGCCTGGATCCGCGGGCGGTCAACCTTGGAAACGGGCTGGCCCGCGGCTTCCGCCGGCTCCCCCTCGGAGAGGGAACCGGCGGAGGCGGAAACGTCGTCGTCGTCGAAGTAGGAAGTCACAGAAGAAGCCTAGCCGGGATGGACGTCAGGCCCGAGATCCGTGACGCCGTCCTGGAACGACTCCTGTCCGGGTACGCCCTGGGCGTGCGGCGGGCGGGTGTCGAGCGGCTCCTCGAGCCGGGCTTCCTTGGCCTCTTCCTGGGCTTCGCGTTCGGCCTTCTCACGGCGGGACTCCACCGGGCCGACGGCCTGGATCGGCCGGCTCTCCTTGGAGAGCCAGATCTCGCGGAAGTCGCGCTTGCGGATGTTAGCGAAGACCTGGGCGATCTCGGTCTGGTTCAGGGTTTCGCGTTCCAGCAGTTCCAGTGCGAGCTGGTCCAGCACGTCGCGGTTCTCGGTCAGGATCGCGTAGGCCTCATCGTGCGCACCCTCGATCAGGCGGCGCACTTCCTCGTCCACGACGTAGGCGATCTGGTCCGAGTAGTTGCGCTCGTGGCCGGCGTCGCGGCCCAGGAACGGCTCGCCGCCGCCCTGGCCAAGGCGCACGGCACCCACACGTTCGCTCATGCCGAACTCGGTGACCATCTTGCGTGCGATCCCGGTGGCCTTTTCGATGTCGTTCGAGGCGCCGGTGGAGGGGTCGTGGAAGACGAGTTCCTCGGCCACACGGCCGCCCATGGCGTACGCCATCTGGTCCAGCAGTTCGTTGCGGGTTACGGAGTACTTGTCGTTCTCCGGAACCACCATGGTGTAGCCGAGGGCGCGACCGCGCGGCAGGATGGTGATCTTGGTGACCGGGGCCGAGTTGCGCAGTGCCGCCGCAACCAGGGCGTGGCCGCCCTCGTGGTAGGCGGTGACCTTGCGCTCGTGTTCCTTCATGACGCGGCTGCGCTTCTGCGGACCGGCCATCACCCGGTCGATTGCCTCGTCAAGGGCGCGGTCATCGATCAGGTTCGCGTTGGAGCGCGCCGTAAGGAGGGCGGCTTCGTTGAGTACGTTCGCGAGGTCGGCGCCGGTGTAGCCGGGGGTCTTCTTCGCGACGGCCTTGAGGTCGACGCCGGGAGCCATCGGCTTGCCCTTCGCGTGCACCTTCAGGATCTGGTCGCGGCCGATCAGGTCCGGTGCCTCGACCGAAATCTGGCGGTCGAAGCGGCCCGGGCGCAGCAGGGCCGGGTCGAGCACGTCGGGCCGGTTCGTGGCCGCGATCAGGATGACATTGGTCTTGACGTCGAAGCCGTCCATCTCCACCAGGAGCTGGTTGAGGGTCTGCTCGCGTTCGTCGTTGCCGCCGCCGATGCCCGCGCCGCGGTGACGGCCGACGGCGTCGATCTCATCCACGAAGATGATGGCGGGCGAGTTGGCCTTGGCCTGCTCGAACAGGTCGCGGACGCGGGACGCGCCCACGCCGACGAACATTTCCACGAAGTCCGAACCGGAGATGGAGAAGAACGGCACGCCGGCCTCGCCGGCGACGGCGCGCGCCAGCAGCGTCTTGCCGGTGCCGGGAGGGCCGTACAGCAGCACGCCCTTGGGGATCTTCGCGCCCACGGCCTGGAACTTGGCCGGTTCCTGGAGGAATTCTTTGATTTCCTGGAGTTCCTCCACGGCCTCGTCGGCGCCGGCGACGTCGCCGAAAGTCACCTGGGGCATGTCCTTGTTGACCATCTTGGCCTTGGACTTGCCGAACTGCATGACCTTGGAGCCCCCGCCCTGCATCCGGGAGAGCAGGAACCAGAAGAGGACACCCAGCAGCAGCACCGGGACCAGCAGGGAGAACAGGCCGGAGAACCAGTTGCTTTCCACCGGCTGGTCGGTGAAACCGCTCGGCGGCTTCGCCGCGGTCACGGCCTTGACGACGTCCGCAGCACGGGCGTTGACGAAGTAGAACTGGACGTTCTTGCCCTTGTCCTGGCCGTCAATCTGGATGTCGTTTTTCAGCACCAGGTCAACGCGGTTCTCGGCGTCGAAAATCTTGGCCTGCTCGACCTTGTCGCTGGCGGCTAAAAGCGCCAGGCCCCGGTCCGTGTCGATCCGGACGGAGCCGCCCGGGGCCAAGGTGGCAAAGGCCAGCAGGAGCATGCCGATAACAACGACAATCCAGATGCCCGGGCCCTTGAAGAAACTCTTAGCTTTCATCTGATCGGGGGCTCGCCCCGTCCCTCCTGGTAGTGCTGCACGGCGACCGATCTGCGCGCGTGTGGTGCTGCGTCAGGTTCTAGCTATACACCGTCGCAGTAAGTCACGCACGGTCATGGCTAAAAGTTCCCTGTCGGCGTAGCGGAGGGCTGTGCGGGTGCAGGCCAGGCTCAGCGTCGAGCCGGAGGGAGTTCGCCCGAGGCAGTCTACGTTTACTCGTAGACGTGCGGTGCGAGGGTGCCCACGAAGTCGAGGTTGCGGTACTTTTCGGCGTAGTCCAGGCCGTAGCCGACGACGAATTCGTTGGGGATGTCGTAGCCGACGTACTTGACGTCGATCTGGACCTTCGCGGCGGTGGGCTTGCGGAACGCGGTGCAGATTTCCACCGAGGCCGGGCCGCGGGACTCCAGGTTGGTCTTGAGCCAGGAGAGCGTGAGGCCGGAGTCGATGATGTCCTCGACGATCAGGACGTCCTTGCCCATCAGGTCGGTGTCGAGGTCCTTGAGGATGCGGACCACGCCGGAGGACTGGGTGCCGGAGCCGTAGGAGGAGACGGCCATCCAGTCCATCGATACGTGGCTGTGCAGCGCACGCGCCAGGTCCGCCATGACCATGACCGCACCCTTGAGCACACCGACGATCAGCAGATCGCGGCCTTCGTAGTCCTTGTCGATCTGGGCAGCGAGTTCAGTGATCCTGGTCTGGATCTGCTCCTTGGAGTAGAGAACGTGCTTGAGGTCTGCCTGGACGTCGTTTGAATCCACCAATGGCTCCTGTGTAGATGCGGGTGCGACTATTCTTGGGGCGGTTTTTGAGGCCGGAATACAAGCTTCCCACAGCGCGCGCCCTCACGGGGAACGCCGGCGGGGCCGGACTGCTCGGCTGCGAGCAGTTCCGCGAGCGAAAGCCGGTACACGCTCACGCCGCCTGGCAGCTCCACCGGTCCCGCGGATCCCTGCCGGCGCAGCAGCGCTTCGGCGGCCAGCAGCCGCTGGTAGCTGGGCTGTTGACCGCCGACGGCGGCGGCGGCCTTCGCGATCACCCGGAACCTGAGCGCGGGTGCCAGTTCGCGAAGCTCGGCCTCGGGCAGGCTGAGGTCTGTCCCCGAGCGGCTCTGCAGCCGGAGATAAGTGTCGTTGGCCACATCCTCGAGGTAGTCGGCGTCGAGCTGCAGGATCGACGCCGTCCTGGCCAGCGACTCCGCGACGCCGGGTCCGAGCTTTTCCTCCAGCATCGGCAGCACCTCCACCCGGGTGCGGGAGCGGGCGAAGGCGGGGTCTTCGTTGCTCGGGTCGTGCCACGGGTCCAGTCCCTCGACCGCGCAGATTTCCAGGGTTTCGGCCCGGCGCAGGCCCAGGAACGGGCGGAGCAGGCGGCCCCGCACCGGCCGCATCCCGGCGAGCGAGCGGGTGCCGGAGCCGCGTGCCAGTCCCAGCAGGACCTGTTCGGCCTGGTCATCCAGGGTGTGACCCAGCAGGACGGCCGCGGCGCCGGTGTCGTCGGCGGCGGCCTCGAGGGCGGCGTGCCGGGCGTCCCGCGCGGCAGCCTCCGGGCCCATCCCGGTGGCGGCGACGTCAACGGTCCGGAGCTGGACGGGGTCCAGTCCCAGCTCCTCCAGCGTCCTTACGGTCGCCGCCGCCACGGCCGCGGAGCCGGGCTGCAGCTGGTGGTCGATTACGACGGCGCCGACGGAGATCGGGTGCCCGTCAACATGGCCGCGGCGGCCAAAGTAGGCCGCGACGGCCGCTAGGGCCAGCGAGTCCGGGCCGCCGCTGCAGGCCACCAGCACCCGCCCGGGGTAGCCGGCGTCGGCGAGGGCGTTCTGCAGCATTTTCCGCGCCTTGCCGACGACGGGCGCCAGCCGGCCTGGCCGACGTCGTGCGCCGGAAGCCGCCGGAAGGGACGGTGGGGTGGTTGGTGCCACGTGGTCTAGAGCCCCATCCGTTCGAGCCAGAGCTTGGAGTCGTGGATTTCGGGTTCGGTGGGAAGGCGGTCGGCGGACTCCCAGACCTTGTTGAAGCCTTCCATGCCGGCGGCGTCGACCACTTCGCGGACAAATTTTGCGCCGTCGGTGTATTGCCGCATCTTCGCGTCGAGGCCGAGCAGGCTGCGGATGAACTTCTCGATGGTGCCGCGGTCCTTGCCGCGGGCGTTGAAGCGCTGCCGGATGGTCTTGACCGAAGGCACGATGCTGGCGTCCACCGCATCCATCACCACGTTGGCGTGGCCTTCCAGCAGGCTCATGACGGCGGTGAGGTGTGAGATCGCGGCCCGTTCTGCCGGGTCCTGCAGGAGATCCAGGATTGCCCCGCGGCCGGGAGCGGCCCCGTTGCCGGAGCGGTCCTTGAGGGCCCTCGCGGCCGCCGCGGCCCGTTCCATGATCGAGTCGACGTTGCCCAGCAGGTGTTGGCTGAGGTCTTCGATTTGTTCCAGCATGTGGTGCCGCAGCCAGGGCGCGGCGGCGAACTGCACGCGGTGGGTCTGTTCGTGCAGGCACACCCAGAGCCGGAAGTCCTCGGGAGCGACATTGAGCTCACGTTCCACCGCGACGATGTTGGGCGCCACCAGCAGCAGCCGGCCGGCGGCGGGGGCGGTGGAGTTCTCGGCGAGCGCGGAAAACGGGTCGTACTGGCCCAGGACCTTGCTGGAGAGGAAGGCCAGGATCGCGCCCAGTTGGCTGCCGGTGATTGCGCCGCCGACGCTCGCGGCCCCCGGGGTCACGGTTCCGCGGCGGCCTTCGAGCATCTTTTCGATGGCAGGCTGGAGCATCACGGCGAAGCTCTGCGTGTTGGCTTTGGCCCATGAGGCGCGGTCCACCACCAGCACGGACGAGTCCCGGAGGTCGCGGGCGGCCTCGAGTCCCGTGATGTCATGCACGTGCGGCACCGAGATGTCCGCCATCAGGCGCAGGTTCTCGACGGCGGCGCCGATCTCCTTGGACCCCAGCGACGGCCCGGCCGGGGTGAGGCGTGCGGCCGTGGACGCGGCGAGGTCCCAGTTGATCAGGGCCTGGGCCTGGGATTTCGTGTCCGGTGATGTCTCGCGCGAAGAGGACTCCATAGCCCCCATCAGATCACAGCGTGCCCGGGGTGCGCCTTAAATTCGTCGGGCGGCGAACGGGCAGCCGGCGCCGGCCGGTTAGACGGTTCCCTGCAGGATCGACGTTTCGAACCATCGAGTGCGCAGGGAACCGTCAAAACGGCGCGGGCTTGGCGGGCTTGGCGGGCCTAGCGGCATCCGCAGGCGGCCAGGACCGAGGCGGTCCGGTCCAGCGCCACCTTGTTCCCGGCAGCCCCCGGGGTGAGGCCGTTGCCGATGAAGGAGAAGACCAGCAGCCGGCCGTCCGCGTCCACGACGTAGCCGCTGAGGGCGATCACGGTGTTCAGCGTTCCGGTCTTGGCGCGGACCAGGCCCGCGCCCCGGGAGGTGCTGGTATCCATGTACCGGCTGCCGAGCGTTCCGGTCAGCCCGGCCACGGGGAAACCGGCCAGGGCGGAGCGGAGGCGGGTGTCCGTGCCGGTGGTCATGGCGCGGACCACGGCGGAGATCTGCCGCGCGGAGACCTTGTTGTCGAGGGTGAGCCCGGCCAGGTCGGCCATCCGGAGGGTGGCCAGCGGTATTCCCAGTTCCTTGAGCTGCTGCAGCACGGCGGCGCGGGCGCCGTCGTTGCTGGCCGGTTTGCCGCTGGCCACGGCC
>Ga0213837_1000551_pt1 | contig 35199 bp, 21 predicted proteins | sample SWPATP12_FD_160572 | JGI IMG/M metagenome (GOLD analysis project Ga0213837, IMG submission 160572) | Coastal seawater microbial communities from Marineland, Florida, United States - SWPA TP1 #2 | ecosystem: Environmental > Aquatic > Marine > Coastal | place: USA: Florida | collected 2016-08-06
GCGCTCGTGCAGCGCGATCGGCGAGCGGCGGCTCGGGAGCCACGCCGCGGTCCCGCGCAGGCGCTCCACCGCGCTCGGCTCGGCGATGACGAAGAAGTCGTGGTCGCTCCACGCGTCCGGCTCGTGCCCCGCGGCGGCGGTGCTGCCGACGAGCACGAGGCCGAGCACGTCGTGGGCGTCGGCCGCCCAGTCCGCGAGCCGGATCGAGAATGCATCGAACTCGTCGCGCTCCACACCCGGATGCTAGCCGCAGGCTGCGCGGGCCGGGCACGACGGGGGCCGGGCACGACGGAGGGGGCCAGGCCGAAGCCTGACCCCCTCCGAGCGCAGTCGGATGACTACTTGATGATCTTCGTCACCGTGCCGGCGCCGACCGTGCGGCCACCCTCGCGGATGGCGAAGCCGAGGCCCTCCTCCATGGCGATCGGCTGGATCAGCTCGACCGTCATGTCGGTGGTGTCACCGGGCATGACCATCTCGGTGCCCTCGGGCAGCGAGATGACGCCCGTGACGTCGGTGGTGCGGAAGTAGAACTGCGGGCGGTAGTTCGTGAAGAACGGGTTGTGACGGCCGCCCTCGTCCTTGGCGAGGATGTACGCCGTGCCCTCGAAGTTCGTGTGCGGCGTGACCGAGCCCGGCTTCACGACGACCTGGCCGCGCTCGACGTCCTCGCGCTTCGTGCCACGGAGCAGGAGACCGCAGTTCTCGCCGGCCCATGCCTCGTCGAGCTGCTTGTGGAACATCTCGATGCCCGTGACCGTGGTCTTCTGCGTCGGGCGGATGCCGACGATCTCGACCTCGGAGTTGATCGCGAGCGTGCCGCGCTCGGCGCGACCCGTCACGACCGTGCCACGGCCGGTGATCGTGAAGACGTCCTCGATCGGCATGAGGAACGGCTTGTCGCGGTCGCGGACCGGGTCCGGGATGTTCTCGTCAGCGGCGTCCATCAGGTCGACGATGGCCTGGGTCCAGGCCTCGTCGCCCTCGAGGGCCTTGAGCGCGGAGACGCGCACGACGGGAGCGTCGTCGCCGTCGAAGCCCTGGCTCGAGAGCAGCTCGCGGACCTCGAGCTCGACGAGCTCCAGGATCTCCTCGTCGTCCACCATGTCGGACTTGTTGAGCGCGACCATCAGGTACGGCACGCCGACCTGCTTGGCGAGCAGCACGTGCTCGCGCGTCTGCGCCATGGGGCCGTCGGTGGCGGCGACCACGAGGATCGCGCCGTCCATCTGGGCAGCACCCGTGATCATGTTCTTGATGTAGTCAGCGTGACCAGGAGCGTCGACGTGCGCGTAGTGGCGCTTCGGCGTCTCGTACTCGATGTGCGAGATGTTGATCGTGATGCCGCGCTGGCGCTCCTCGGGAGCGGAGTCGATCGACGCGAAGTCGCGCTGCACGTTGGTGGCCGACGGGTACTTGTCAGCCAGGACCTTCGAGATCGCAGCGGACAGCGTCGTCTTGCCGTGGTCGACGTGACCGATCGTTCCGATGTTGACGTGCGGCTTGGTCCGCTCGAACTTGGCCTTAGCCACTGTGTCCTCCTAGGACTGTTCTCATGAGTGCGCCGCCGCGTCGCGGCAGAGCGTTCGGGTGGTGTGTGTTTATGGTACTTGCGACCTCGGTCCAGGTGAAACCGAGGCGAGCGGCGGTGCGCCGGGGCGGCCTCTCGGCCACCCCGGGCGTCACTCGCCCTTGCTCTTCTGGACGATCTCGTCCGAGACGGCCCGGGGGACCTCGGAGTAGGTCGAGAACTCCATCGAGTAGACGGCACGGCCGGACGTCTTCGACCGCAGGTCGCCGACGTAGCCGAACATCTCCGACAGCGGCACGAGGGCCTTGACGACCTTCACGCCCTGGGCGTCCTCCATCGACTGGATCTGCCCGCGACGCGAGTTCAGGTCGCCGATGACGTCGCCCATGTACTCCTCCGGCGTGCGCACCTCGACCGCCATGAGCGGCTCGAGGAGCACCGGCTGAGCCTTGCGCGCTGCCTCCTTGTAGGCCATCGAGCCGGCGATCTTGAACGCCATCTCCGAGGAGTCGACGTCGTGCGCCGCACCGTCGAGCAGCGTCGCCTTGACGCCGACCGTCGGGAAGCCGGCGAGCACGCCGACCTGCATCGCGTCCTGCATGCCCGCGTCGACCGAGGGGATGTACTCACGGGGCACGCGACCGCCGGAGGTGGCGTTCACGAACTCGTAGGTCTCCTCGCCCGACAGGTCCATCGGCTCGAGCTTGATCTGCACCTTGGCGAACTGGCCGGAGCCACCCGTCTGCTTCTTGTGCGTGTAGTCGTACTTCTCGACCGTGCCCTTGATGGTCTCGCGGTAGGCCACCTGGGGCTTGCCCACGTTGGCCTCGACCTTGAACTCGCGCTTCATGCGGTCGACGAGGATGTCGAGGTGGAGCTCGCCCATGCCCTTGATGACCGTCTGACCGGTCTCGGGGTTGTTCTCGGTCCGGAAGGTCGGGTCCTCCTCCGCCAGCTTCTGGATGGCGAGGGAGAGCTTCTCCTGGTCGGCCTTCGTCTTCGGCTCGATGGCGACCTCGATGACGGGCTCGGGGAACGTCATCGACTCGAGCACGACCTGGTTGGCCGGGTCGCTCAGCGTGTCGCCGGTCGTCGTGTCCTTGAGGCCGATGACCGCGTAGATGTGACCGGCGGTCATCGAGTCGACCGGGATCTCCTTGTTGGCGTGCATCTGGAAGATCTTCCCGATGCGCTCCTTCTTGCTCTTGGTCGAGTTCGCGACCGCGGCACCCGACTCGACGTGGCCCGAGTAGACGCGCACGTACGTGAGGCGACCGAAGAAGGGGTGCACGGCGACCTTGAAGGCGAGCGCCGCGAAGGGCTCGTCGCGGTCGGCGTGGCGCTCGATGATGACCTCTTCGTCGCGCACGTCGTGGCCCGGGATGGCGGGCACGTCGAGCGGCGTCGGGAGGTAGTCCACGACCGCGTCGAGCATGGGCTGCACGCCGCGGTTCTTGAACGCGGAGCCGCAGAGCACGGGGTAGATCTCCGAGGCGACCGTCATCTTGCGGATGGCGGCCTTGATCTCGGCGACCGTGAGCTCCTCGCCCTCGAAGTACTTCTCCATGAGGGCGTCGTCCGTCTCGGCGACGGTCTCGAGCAGCGCCTTGCGGTACTCGTCGGCCTTCTCCTTGAGGTCGGCCGGGATCTCCTCGATGGCGTACTCGGCGCCCATCTTCACGTCACCCTTGGCGTCGCCGCGCCAGGTCTTCGCGTTCATCTCGACCAGGTCGACGATGCCCTCGAAGGCGCTCTCGGAACCGATCGGCAGCTGGATGACCAGCGGACGGGCGCCGAGGCGGTTGATGATCGTGTCGACCGTGAAGTAGAAGTCGGCACCCATCTTGTCCATCTTGTTGACGAAGCAGATGCGGGGCACGTCGTACTTGTCGGCCTGGCGCCAGACGGTCTCGGACTGGGGCTCGACGCCCTCCTTGCCGTCGAACACGGCGACCGCGCCGTCGAGCACGCGGAGCGAGCGCTCCACCTCGACGGTGAAGTCGACGTGACCGGGCGTGTCGATGATGTTGATCTGGTTCTTGTCCCAGAAGCAGGTCACGGCGGCCGACGTGATCGTGATGCCGCGCTCCTGCTCCTGCTCCATCCAGTCGGTGGTCGACGCGCCGTCGTGCGTCTCGCCGATCTTGTGGTTGACGCCCGTGTAGAACAGGATGCGCTCGGTCGTCGTGGTCTTGCCGGCATCGATGTGGGCCATGATGCCGATGTTGCGGACCTTGTTCAGGTCGGTGAGCACGTCCTGTGCCACAGGGTTCCTCCGATGAGTGGATGGAGCGGGGTTTGGGGGTGTCGCGCCGACGGGGGCCCCGGCCGGGGCCGGGACCCTCGTCAGCGGACGATCACCAGCGGTAGTGCGCGAAGGCCTTGTTCGACTCGGCCATCTTGTGCGTGTCCTCGCGACGCTTCACCGCGGCGCCGAGGCCGTTCGATGCGTCGAGGATCTCGTTCTGCAGGCGCTCGGTCATGGTCTTCTCGCGACGCGCCTTGGCGTAGGAGACGAGCCAGCGCAGCGCGAGCGTGTTCGCGCGGTGCGGCTTGACCTCGACGGGGACCTGGTAGGTCGAGCCGCCGACGCGACGCGACTTCACCTCGAGGGTCGGACGGATGTTGTCGAGACCCTTCTTGAGCACGACGACCGCGTCCTGGCCGGACTTGGTGCCGACGCCGGCGAGCGCGCCGTAGACGATGCGCTCGGCGAGGCCCTTCTTGCCGTCGAGGAGGATCTTGTTGACGAGCTGCGAGACGATCGGTGCGCCGTAGACGGGGTCAGCAACGACCGGGCGCTTGGGGGCGGGACCCTTGCGAGGCATTACTTCTTCTCCATCTTCGCGCCGTAGCGGCTGCGAGCCTGCTTGCGGTTCTTCACGGCCTGGGTGTCGAGCGCGCCGCGCACGATCTTGTAGCGCACACCGGGGAGGTCCTTCACACGACCGCCGCGGACGAGCACCATCGAGTGCTCCTGGAGGTTGTGGCCCTCACCGGGGATGTAGGCGGTGACCTCGGTGCCGTTCGAGAGCTTCACGCGGGCGACCTTGCGCAGCGCCGAGTTCGGCTTCTTCGGGGTGGTGGTGTAGACGCGGGTGCAGACGCCGCGCTGCTGGGGGTTCGCCTTGAGTGCGGGCGCCTTGGTCTTCGAGACCTTCGGCGACCGACCCTTGCGGACCAGCTGCTGGATGGTGGGCACGTTGCTTCTTCCTGCTGCACGGTGACAGCGGTTCGATGTGGTTCGCCGGCATCGCCGGCACCATCGGTGATCCACCGCGCGCTCTCGCGCACTCCTCGCGGGTGGTGGATATGCCGTGGGGGATCGCGGACTCTGGTCCGCGGCCCAGTGCGGCCCGCTCGCTCCCCGCGCATGACGCAGGGCGCGCACGTGCGCACACCCGATCAAGGATAGGCCCACCGCGCATGCACGGTCAAGCGTCGGCGGGACCTCGCGGGTCAGGCGGCGGGTCGCACCCAGCGCAAGGTCGACGCGCACGCGTCGAACAGCAGCCGCAGGCCGTCGATCGCCGGGTCGTCGGCATCCATGTCGAGCGGCCTGCCGATCGTGGCGGTGAGCTGGAGCGCCTTGCGCCGCTGCGTGCCCGGCATGGGGGTGAGGTACACGACCGTCAGCACCCGCAGCGACTCCTCGCCGACGGTCTCGAGCTGGTCGCGCTCGAACCGCACGATGCGGCGGGCGTCGTCGAGCGCCGTCGCGCCGAGCTCGCGGATCGCGTGGCGGACGACGTCGTCGAGCGAGACGTCCGGCTGCGCGCGTCGCACGGAGGCGAGCATCGACGCGGGCGCCCAGAGCGTCTCCTCGCTCTGCTCGGACGGCGTGAAGAAGGCCACCACGTCGCCCCGCCGCATCATCTCGAAGGAGTCGCGCAGCATCCCGTTGGCCTGCGCGAGCAGCTCGGGGCGGTGCGCCTGCATCGCGCGCGTGCGGATGCCGGCGAGCATCGCGTCCTGCTGCGCCCGATCGGGCCGATGCCGGGCCCAGCCGGGCGGGAGGTCGAGCTCGAAGTCGGGCTCGGGTGCGACGCCGAGCGCTGCCCGCAGGTCGGTGTCGGTCATCGCTGGAGCTCCTGATCGAGGCGGTGCAGGGTGCCGAGCTCGCCCTGCCGGGCGCGGTCGGCGATCGGGCGAGGCAGCCTGCCGCGCTCGGCGAGCAGCTCGATCGCAGCGTCGCGGTCCGCGCGGATCTGCTGGAGCTCGGCGTCCGGGATGCGCGCGAGCGCCGCGCGCAGGGCATCGCCGTCGTGCGCGCGCAGCGCTGCGTCGCGCTCGGCGTCATCGCTCGGCGCGTGGCCGAGCGCGAGCAGCAGGATGCCGAAGACCACGGCGAGGGCACCCGCGACGAGCACCGGGATGCGCCACGTCGCCGCGCCGTCGAACCCTTGGAGCGACGACGCCGTGCCCATCACCCACCAGGTGGTCGCCGCGAGGACGGCCGTGCCGAAGGCGAGCAGCAGCAGCGTGCCCTGTCGCTCGCGGCGGCTGCGGAGCCACCAGACGATGGCCACGGCCTGCACGACCGCGGCGATCGCGAAGCACACGCCCGCGATCGGCACCGAGGTCGAGGCATCCATGCGGTGGAAGCCGAGCGGGTCGCCGAGGATCGCGGCGAGGCCGATGAGCGGAGCGATGAGGGCGAGCAGGGCGGGGAGCATGAGCCAGAGGCCCGCCATGCCGCTGCCCTTGGCCGCGGCGACGCGCGCGAGGCCCGCGCCGTCCTCCCCCATGTGCTCGAGCGCCGCCGGGTGGCGCTGCAGGGCGTACGCCTCGAGGATCCCGAGGCGCGGCTCCGCTGCGGCGGAGAGGTCGTCGGCCCACGCGGCGGCGGTCTCGTGGCGCAGGCTCATGCCGCGCCCTCCTCGATCGGCCAGCCGCCGTCCGCGACGAAGACCGCCGGGGGCGTCGAGCGGAACGCGCTGCCGTCGGGGCGCTCGACCTCGATGCGGTCGATGAGCCCCACGAGGCCCGTCATCGAGAGCGCGAGCACCTCGGCGAGGGTCGGCTCGACCGAGACGACGACCGTCGACTCGCCGTCGTCGAACGCGTGGATCACGAAGGCGGCCGTCGTGCCCGGGCGGACGTCGTCGAGCGAGGCGGTCCCGCTCACCTGCACGCCGGGGCCGAGCGTCGCGCTCTCGAAGGGCGCGACCGACGCCCCGGACGCGCGCCAGTCGGGGATCGCCGCGCTCGCGACGATGCGCGCGTGCACGGTGGCGAAGACGGGCATCGCGCCGGGCCAGACCTGCCACGACAGCAGGTCGTCCGCGCTGCGGCGGGCGAGCCCGGCGGTCAGCAGCGCGGGGACGACCTGCTCGAGCTCTGGCGTCCAGCGGCCGCCGAACGCGGTGCGGAGCCCGTCGGTGCGCGCCGCGACCCAGTCCTGCGCGTCGTCATCGCCGTCGAGCGCGGGCATCCCGAGCCACCCGGGAGCGATCGTGCTCGCCGACATCCGCCATGTGCTCACTCGTCCGCCCTCCGTCGTGCGCGGCCGATCACCAGAGGATGTCGAACGCGGGGTACTGCTTCTTGATCGTCTCATGGCCGGTGAAGAGCGACACCCAGCCGTCGTACTTGAGAGGCACCCCCATCAGGCCGTGCATGAGGTCGGCGGCCGTCGCGAGCGCGGGCACCACGCCCGTCGCGCCGTCGCTGAGCTTCTCGTATGCGGCGACGTCGCGGCCCGTGATGAGGCGAGCCATCACGTCGCCGAAGCCGTTCGGGTTGTTGCCGGTCGCGAACTGCTTCAGGCCGCCGAGCACGCCGCTCGCGCCGCGCCCGGCGAAGAGGTAGGCGAAGCCGAGCTCTCGCGCCTGCGATCCCGCGGCGCTCCACGCCGTCTTGCCGAAGACGCCGCCGAACATGTCGTCGGCGAAGCTGAACTTGCCGCCGAAGATCTTGCCGAGCTTGCCGAACGGCAGCACGCCGACGATCGCGAGGCCGAGCTGCAGCCAGCCTGCGTCGCCCCGCACCTTCTGGTAGATCGTGAGCGCGAGCGCGATGACGCCGATCACGGCGCCGATGAGCGCGAGGATCGGCCCGCCGACGATGATCGCGAGCACGCCGACCACGAGGCCCGCCCAGCTGAGCGCCTTCTGCAGCCCGGCGACGAAGCCGTCGACGTCGTCCCAGAAGCCGTCCTCGACCTTGCCCTCGAGCACGTCGCCGATGCCCTTCGCGGCGGTGTCGAACGCGTCCTCCCACGTGTCGTAGTCGGCGTCCCACAGCCCGGCCTCGGTCTCCCAGGCCTCGTACGCCGCGAGCTTCGCCGCGTCCTCCTCGGCCTGCTCCTTCGCCTCGGGGCTGTCGTCCTCCGGCTGGAACCAGCCGCCGGTGCCGCGCGGCTCGACCGAGCCGGGGAGCGACGAGAACGTCGCCCACAGGTCGGCGCACGTGTCGACGTGCGAGCGCAGCTTCGGCTGCACCTCGCCGAGCGCCTCGCCGTAGGTGACGAGCACCGGCCCGGTCGGCTCGTAGAGCTCGCCCGCCTGCCGTAGCAGCCCGTGCGTGTCGCCCACGACCTCGCGGAGCTTCTCGACGGCGAGGCCCTTCTGGCCGTCGGCCCCGCTCTTGACCTGCTCGAGCAACGTGGCGCTCGAGAGCATCGACTGCCCGAGCGCGGTGATGCTGTTGCCCCGCTCCACGATGTGGCCGGCGTCGCCCTCGACGTACTCGATCCAGCGGCCCTTGGGCGACTGCGGTCCTGCGTGCACCATGGTGGTCTCCTCGATCTCAGGTCAGGCCGCGGCGTCCGCGGACTCGAGCTCCAGCGCGGCTTCCTCGTCGAACTTCGCGAAGCCCTCGAGCACGCCCTGCACGTGGTCGCGCACCTTCGTCATGTCGCGCGCGAGGTCGACGCGCTTGTCGTTCCAGCGGCTCTCGAAGTCGCCGGCCCGGTCGCGCAGGTCGCCGCGGCCGAAGGGCCGCCCGATGGCCGCCTCGAGCTCGCTCGACCGGTCGCCGGCACCCTCGAGCTCGGCGATGATCGAGTCGAGCTGCTTGCGGAGCGCGAGCAGCTCGTCGAACGTGATCAGCACGTCGGTCATGGTCTCCCCCTGGTCGGCACGGCGGTCGCGCTCTCGTCCATCTCAACCTAAGCGAGCTGAGGATATGTCGCGATGGGGAGGACTCCCCACGTCGTCGCGCGGTCGCGCGGCCTCAGCCGCGAGAGCGGGGGCCGGCCACCCGGCCGGCCCCCGCTCGCTGCATGCGTCGGCTCAGCTGCCGGCCATCTGCTCGTCGAGCGACTGGATCGCCTGCATCATGCCGCGCAGCGCCTCGCCCATGTCCGAGATGCCCTCGATGGCCTGCTCGAGGCCCGTCGTCAGCTCCTCGTATCCCTCGCCGAACTTGCCGGACGCGTGCTGCGTCTTGAAGTCCTCGCCCAGCAGGGTGTCCACCTGGCTCTTCAGGTCCTTGAGGACCCCCGAGATGTCCTCGCGGCCGGTGTCGAGCTTGCCCGCCACCGACTCCATCTCGGCATAGGAAGCACCGAAATCGCTCATAGCCGTCTCCTCATCGAATCGTCCTCCGGGGCCCGACCGGACCACCTGCCCATAAGGTACGGAATCCTCACTGAAAGTGCCATGGGGAGAGGTGCCCATCCCTCGAGCGGGCAGACGGAAGGGGCCCGGCATCGCTGCCGGGCCCCTCTCGTGGTCGTGCTGGCGTCAGCTGCCGGCCATCTGCTCGTCGAGCGACTGGATCGCCTGCATCATGCCTCGCAGCGCCTCGCCCATGTCGGAGATGCCCTCGATGGCCTGCTCCAGGCCCGTCGTCAGCTCCTCGTAGCCCTCGCCGAACTTGCCCGACGCGTGCTGCGTCTTGAAGTCCTCGCCCAGCAGGGTGTCCACCTGGCTCTTCAGGTCCTTCAGGACCCCCGAGATGTCCTCGCGGCCGGTGTCGAGCCTGCCCGCCACCGACTCCATCTCTGCGTAGGAAGCGCCGAAGTCGCTCATTGGTCCGATCCCTTCATCGTTGCCGAATCCATGGCCCAGCCGGACCATCCGCGATCACGCTATGCGGTGCTCAGTGCACGCTCAATGGGGAGGACTCCCCATGCTCGATCACCGGCGCGGGCGGCCGCGCGGCGCTCTCCGGCACGAGCGGCACCTGCACCGTGACGGCGCGCCCCTGCTGCACGAAGATGCCGCGGCCCTCCGGGAAGTCCGAGCGCTTGACCTTCGGGAACGGCACCTTGAACACCGAGTCGCCGTCGTAGGCGTCGGGCTTCAGGATGATGCCCTTGCGCCCGGCCTTGAAGTCGCCGATGAAGCCGTAGCCGCCCGTGACCTGCGTGACGTCGGCGTCGCCGACGAGCAGGTGGTCGCTGCGGTTGATCGCCTGGAAGAGCTCCTTGAGCGCGCGCTCCGCGTCGGAGTCGGCGAACTGCGGCACGTTCTCGACGATGATCATGATCCGGCCGGGGATCGTCTCGTCGGCGACGATCTCGGCGAGCTCCTTCGCGAGCTCCTTCGCCGCATCCGGCCGGGTGACGCTGCGCACCCACGGGCGCCAGTCCTGCAGCACCGATCGGCGGCCGCCGAAGTGGAACAGCTTCACCGCCGGGTCGAAGCGCTCCATCGCCACGACGAGCGCCTTCATGGCGTTCGTCTTGCCCGACCCGGGAGGGCCGGCGACGATGAACGTGCCGATGGGATCGAAGTCGCGCGCCGCGAGCGTGTCCTCCGCGACGCCGATGACCGGCAGCTCGTCGACGCTGTCGGGCAGCTGCTCGAGCGCGAGCCGGGTGGGCAGGGCGCCGATCTCCTCGACGTCCTTCGCGCCGTGCTCGCGCAGCGACTGCGCGAGCTGCGCCATGAGCTTCGACTGCTCGGCGACGTTGGGCGTGCCGCCGAGCACCGCCACCTGCATCTCGAGGCCGTCGACGATGCCCCTGCCCGGCGCCGACCGGTCGTCGAGCACGTCCTTGGGCGCGCCCACGAGCATGTAGCCCGACTCGTCCGAGAGCCGCAGCACGACGCGGCGGGAGATGTTCGAGCTCACCGCGGTGGGCACGGCGCCCGAGCGGTCGGCCGTGGCGATCGCGTGGATGCCGAGCGGCCGGCCCTCGCCGAGGATGCGCATGAACACCTGGTAGAAGGGCGAGCGGGCGCTCGTCACCTCCCAGTCGGCCTTGAACTGCGGGAAGTTGTCGAGCAGCAGGAAGATGCGCGACGCGCCGGGGTCGACGAGGTCGCGGTACTCGGTGAGGTTCGCGGCGTTCGCGGCGGCGAACGCCTTGCCGCGGCGGTCGAGCTCGCGCCCGAGCGAGCGCAGCAGCCGCTGCACGCGCTCGGCGTCGTCGCCCGCGATGATCGAGCCGACATGCGGCAGCACCTCGAGCGACTTGAGCGCACCGGAGGCGAAGTCGAGGCCGTAGACCTCGGCGCTGCCGAGCTCCGGCCGCATGCCCGCGGCCGTGCCGATCGTCTTCAGGAGCGTCGACTTGCCCGAGCCGGAGGTGCCGTACACGAGCATCGAGCCGTCGCGATCGGGCAGGAAGTGCACCGGGTCCTGGCGCTGGCGCTCCGGGACGTCGGCCTTGCCGAGCACGATCTTCGCGTCGCCCTCGATGGGCAGGTCGCGCAGGTCGACCGTCGCGGCGAGGTCGTCGAGCCAGGGCCGCCGGGGCGCGGGGATACGCGCCTGCTGGGTCGCCGCGATGAGCGTGCGCACGATGCGCTTCTGGTCGTTGGGGCCGAGGTCCTCGTCGTGCGAGTCCGACTCCGGAGCGGTCTCGGGCTCCCAGCGCTGCTCGGAGCCGAACCGCAGCTCCGCCACCTTCACGTCGGCGACCTGCACCTCGTCGGGCCGGGTCCAGCCGCCCGCGTAGGCGGCCTGGAAGGGCACGAGCCTGCCGGGTCCGGTCTTCGCGATGCCGCGGCCGGGGATCGAGGGCGGGAAGGATGCCGCGACGGTGTCGTCCACGACGTCCTTCGAGTCCGACTCGTCGGCCATCCGCAGCGCGACGCGCAGGTTCGTGTTCGCGCGCAGGTTGTCCTTGATCACGCCGGCGGGGCGCTGCGTCGCGAGGATGAGGTGGATGCCGAGCGAGCGGCCGCGCTGGGCGATGTCGACGACGCCGTCGACGAACTCCGGCACCTCCCCCGCGAGCGCCGCGAACTCGTCGACGACGAGCACGAGCGCGGGCGGCGTCTCCGGGTCCTGCCGCTTCTCGAGCTCGAGCAGGTCCTTCGCCTTCTTGCGGTTGAACAGGTGCTCGCGATGGTGCAGCTCGGCGCGCAGGCTCGTGAGCGCGCGGCGCACGAGGTGGGGGCTCAGGTCGGTGACGAGGCCCACGCAGTGCGGCAGCTCGACGCAGTCGGCGAAGGCCGAGCCGCCCTTGTAGTCGACGAAGAGGAAGGTGACGCGGTCGGGGCTGTGCGCCGCCGCCATGCCGAGCACCCACGCCTGCAGGAACTCCGACTTGCCGGAGCCCGTCGTGCCGCCGACGAGCGCGTGCGGGCCCTGCGTGCGCAGGTCGAGCGTCATCGCGTCCGTCGCGCCCTGGCCCATGATGGCGCGCAGGGTGCCCGACTTCTTGAGCCGCGGCTTCGCGCCGCCCGAGCGGTCGAGGATGGTGTTGTTCTGCCGCCAGCGGTCGATCACCGCGCCGGGCTCCTCGGCGAGGTCTGGGCCGACGAGCGACAGGAACGACACCTGCTCGGGGATGTCCGAGGAGTCGTTGATGACGATGCTCGCGTCGACCACCGGGGCGAGGCGCTTCGCGAACATCTGCATGTACTCGCCGGAGACGCCCTCGACGCGCACGCCCTCGTAGTCGATGCCCGAGCGCACGGTGCCGACGCGCGCCGCCTCGAGCCCGCCGCTCACGTCGACGAAGCTGCGGCACACGGCGGGGAGCGACTCGACGGTCGGCGCGACGAACACGCCGTAGACGCCGACCGCGGCGCCGCGCTCGAGGATCTGCGTGAGTCGCGGCCGGTCGACCGGGGCGTCGTTCGTCACCACGAGCACGACCGAGGTCTGGATGCTCGTGACGGTGTCCTTCGCGGCGCGCTCGACATCGGAGCCGTAGCGCATCGGGTCCCAGTCCTCGTCGAACGGCGTCTTCCGATCGGGCGCCGCCTGCTTCGACCGGCCGAGCACGAGCTCCTCGAGCGCGTTGAGCAGCGCGGTGCCGGCGGTCGCGGAGTCGGTGAGCGGCATCTGGCTGAAGGGGCTCGTCTCGCTCGTCGTGTGGGGCAGCCACTTCATCCACTCGAGCTCGCTCGTCCACGCCGCGTCGCAGATCGCGACCGTCACGAGCTCGTTCGGGGCGTGCAGCCCGTAGAGCTGCACGGCCAGGCCGCGCAGCGCATCCGCGGTGAGCGACTTCGGGCCGGCGATGCCGATCGATCCGACGGCCGAGAACGACTCGACGATCGGCACGTCGTCGACGTAGCGGTAGCGCTCGCGCAGCCGGTCGACCCGCTCGACGTAGTCGGGCAGGCCGTCCTGGATCTCCTCCTCCTTGATGGAGTTGCGCGACTCGGCGCGGCACGTGCCGAGCCGCACGGAGAGGAAGTTCCAGTGCTCGGGCCTGCGCGTCCAGAGCATGGGCCCGAGCCGCATCGCGTGCTCGAAGACCTCGGCGACCGGCGGCACCTCCATGCCGCGGACCTGCTCCTCCTTGGGCTTCTCGCGGTAGAGCAGCTCCTCGAGCTCCTCGTACCGCGACTCGAACATCTGCACCTCGAACTTCTGCTTCTGCCCGTTCTGCGTCTTCATGTTGATGAAGTTGCCGAGCAGCATGAGCGGCGTCATGAGGGCGATGATGATCGATCGCGGGTTGTTCGTCATCGCGAACATCGCGCCCGCGAGCAGGATCGGGGTGACGAGCATCGGCCACGGGAAGAGCCGCTGGATGATCTCCTTCGGCATACGCGGGCCCTTGAAGTCGGTGCCCGGGTAGCGCGCCTCGACGCGCGGACTCCGGTTGAACATCAGGGCGCCGCCGCGCTCGAGCACGGGGTCGGGGCCGGATGCGTCGAAGGCGCCCGCGAGCGACACGGTCAGCTCGGTGTCGCCGATCGTGAAGCGCGCACCGGGGACGACGCGCAGGCGCGAGACGAGGCCGCCGTCGACGAGCACGCCGTTCGCGGAGTTGAGGTCGACGACCTCGATGTGCGCACCGACCTCGATGCGCGCGTGGCGCTTCGAGACGAGCTGGTCGGCGAGCACGATGTCGTTCGACGCGTCGCGGCCGATCGTGGCGTGGCCGCGCCCGAGCTGGAACTCCTGCCCGGCGAGCGGGCCGCTCACGGCGCGCAGCACCGCGACGACCTCGAGCGCGCTGCCCGCGGGCCCGCCGCGGCGCACGCCGCCCGCACCGAGGTTCACGACCTGGGTGTGGAAGCCCGAGCCGATCGGCGCCTCGCCGATGAGCGCGTCGGGCTGCAGCTGCACGAGCGCCTGCTCCGTCGGCGGGGCGACCGCGAGCGAGAGCGTGTCGGTGTCGGCGAACGGAATCGAGCGCGCGGGGTCCGCGAGCGCGATCTGGCGCGCGACGTCCTCGACGGTCGCGGTGGAGTCGGCCGTGATGACGACGTCGGTGGGATCCGTCGCCGTCCGGTGCAGGGTGAGCTTGACCTTCACGTGGCTCCGATCAGTCCTGGTCGTCCGCCGCGCGGAGCGCGGGGTCGTCGAGCAGCGCGAGGTCGCTCCGGGTGACGAGCTGCGACGAGACGGCGTACTCGACGAGCCGGGCGCGGCGGTTGCTCGCGAGCTTGCCGACCCCGCCCCGCAGCCCCTGCACGCCCATCCGGTCGAGCTTGTCGCAGACGTTGTCGAGCTTGCGGTTGAAGCGGCTCATGGTCCAGCCGAGCCGCTCCGCGGCGGCGCCGCTCGAGGGCAGCTCGCTCACGCCGACGCCGTCGCGCCGCAGCATCGGCTCCGCGAGCGCGACGATGAGCAGCTTCTGCAGCTCGGTGAGGCCGACCGGCATGACGGTCGTCTCGCCCGAGGAGCGGCGGCGGTGCTCGGTCGACATCGTGAACGCCGCGTCGTCGGAGTGCACGCCGATCTCGTAGGTCGTTGGGCCCGCGGTGAAGACGATCGAGCACTCGGAGAAGACGATCGGCAGGCGCGCGCCCGGCGACAGCCATGACTGCACGGCGCCGCTGCCGCTCGAGATCGTGGCGGACAGCCGCGATCCGACGTTCGACAGCCACCAGAGACCGTCGACGTGCCGCAGCTCGAGGAACGCGCGGTGGAGGTACTGGTTGTCGTCGACGGTCAGGTCGCCCTCGCGGCCGATGACGAAGGGGCGATCGGGGTCGAGCGTCATCCACTCCCCCGCGAACTCCAGCTGCAGCTGCGGCGCCGGGTCAGCCATCGACGCACCCTCTCGTGTCGGTGGAGGCGCGCCCGTCGGCGCGCACGAGGCTCACGAGGATGCACGACTGCCCGTCGGGGTCGCGCTCGAGCGTCACCGACGGGGACGGCACGGTCGAGGTCACCGGGTCCGCGCCGCTGCGCTCGTAGCGGTACTGGAAGGCGTCGCCCTCCTGCGGCTGCGGGTTGGTCCAGCGGAAGACGACCGTCTCGCCGGTGACCTCGCCGGCGACCGCGATGGGGGCCGGCGGCCGCTGCGCGGTCTGCGGGCCGGCGACCGTCTGCGTCGGGTCGGCGGCCGGCGGCGCCTGTCCGCCCGCGGCGAGCGCCATCCACACGATGCCGCCGCCGACGAGCACCACGACGGCGCTGCCGATGATCGTGGCGAGCGTGCGCCGGCGGCTCGCCGACGTGGGCGCGGCCGGCTCCAGGGCGCGGTCCTCGGGTCCGCCGGGCACCGGCTGGCCGGGACGCGGGCGGCGGAGGGTCGCGTCGGCGATCGCGTTCCCGCCGGCCGCCAGACTCGCCCTCGGCGAGTCTGCATGCGGGTCGATCGAGACCACCCCGCGGATGCGCGTGGCGCCGCCGTCCTCCTCGTCGACCGCGTCGGGCTCGAGCGCGTCGTCGAGCACGTCGAGCGGCGTGACGGGCAGCGCCATCTCGGCCTCGACCTGCTGCAGCGCGCGCCCGAAGGCCACGGCCGTCGCGTAGCGGCGGGCGGGATCGGGGTCCATCGCGGAGGCGAGTACGGCCTCGAGCCGCGGCGGCACGTCGTGGCGGGCGAGCGGCGAGATGTCGCCCCGCTGGCACCGGTCGATGAGGTCGACGCTCGTGTTGCTGCCGCCGGGCAGCTCGAAGGGCGTCCTGCCGGCGAGCAGCGTCCAGAGCGTCGCCGCGAGCGAGAAGACGTCGGACGCCGGGCTCGAGGCCGGCGGGTCCTGGAAGGCCTCGGGGGGCGACCACGGGATCGACATGCCGCTCGCGTCGTCGCCGGCGCCGGCGCTCGTGGCGATGCCGAAGTCGGTGAGCGCCGGCCGATTGTAGGCCGTCACGAGGATGTTCGCGGGCTTGATGTCGCGGTGGAGGATGCCCGCGCGGTGCGCGGTCTCCACGGCGCCCGCGATCTGCACGCCGAGCGAGAGCACCTCGGGCACCGCGAAGCGGTCACGGCGGTACCGCACGCCGAGGTTCGGCTTCGGGCAGTACTCCATCGCGAGGAACGGCCGGCCGTCGGGCGCCACGGCGGCCCCGTAGATCGTCACGATCGACGGGTGCGTCGACAGCTGGGCCATGACGTTGGCCTCGTGCCGGAAGTTCTCGATCAGCTCGCGGTTGACCGCGTCCGGCAGCAGCACCTTGATCGCGACCTTCCGCGACGGGAGCAGCTGCTGGTAGAGGAACACGTCGGCGAAGCCGCCGGAGCCGAGCAGCGACACGTAGTCGTAGCCGGGCAGCGCCGGGGGCGCCGAGGGCGCGCGCTTCGGGCTCACGAGGTCTGCCCGCTCGACGCCGGCTCGATCGTGACGACGACGCCGTCGCCGAGGTCGAGGCGGTCGCCGAGCTGGAGGATGGTCGCGACCTCGGGCCGCAGCCGCTGCGGCGCCGCGCCCTCGCGCAGCAGCAGCGTGCCGTTCGTCGAGCTGAGGTCGACGCCCACGAGGTTCCAGTCGTCGACGCGCAGCTCGAGGTGGCTGCGGGAGATGTCCTCGTTCGGGCTCTCGACCGTCACGAGCCGCGGCACGCGCCCGTCGGGCGCGCGGCGGGAGCGCGGTCGGCGGCCCAGCACGACGCCCCGGCCGAGCGGCACGCGCTCGCCCGCGGGCAGCACGACGACGGCGACCTCCGGGCGGGGGCGCTGCGCTGCCGAGCCGTCGGCGACGGCCGCGCCGCACTGCGCGCACTGCACCGTGCCCGGCGCGTTCACGTGCCCGTTCGGGCACAGGGTCGAGAGCACGAGCGGACCGGTCGCGGGGGCGCTCGGCTGCGCCGGCTGCGCCGCGTGCGGCGCGGGCGCGGCGGCGCGGGCCCGCTCCTCATGCAGGCGGCGCGCCTGCTCGGCGGTGATCGTCATGCCGTCGTGATCGCCGGCGCCCGCGGGCGCGAGCGGTGCGGGCGCCGGTGCGGCCGGCGCCGGCCGGGTCTCGGGCGCGGGTGCGCGCAGGTCGACGGCGGGCCGGATGAAGCCCGGCACGGAGTCGATGAGGCCGCCGATGGGGTTGGACTCGGCGGCCCGCGTCGCCGGCTCGCGCTCGGGCTCGGGTGCCGGCACCGGCTCCGCAGGCGCCGGCTCGATCGGCTGAGGCACGACCCGCTCGGGGTCGACGCGCTCCGGCTCGATCGGCTGAGGCTCGACCCGCTCCGGCTCGACCCGCTCCGGCTCGACGCGCTGCGGCGCCGCGGCGGGCGGCAGCGTCTCGCCGAAGGCGCCGGTGCGCGGCTCGGCCTCGGCGACCGGCGACGCGACCTGCGCATCGGGAGCCGGAGGTCGCGGGGCGGCGCGCACGGCGGCGACGCGCACGACGCCGCCGTCGAGCGGCAGCACATCGCCGGCGAGCGCGCCGAGGCCGCCCGCGGTGATCGTCGCAGCCGGGTCGGCGTCGTCGAGCGCCCAGTCGGCGCCGAACCGGTCGGGCAGCTGCGCCTCCTCGGCGGTCGCGGGCACACCGTGCCGCCGCAGCAGCGCGCGGCGGTCGACGAGGTCGACGAGCCCGAGCAGCGCGGCCGGCTCGGCGTCGAGCACGGCGCGGAGCCCCTCGAGCGAGTCCACGGCCGCCACGGCGTCGTGCAGCGCCCTCGCCCGCACGGGCGGCAGGTCGCGCTCGCACACCAGCACGACACGACCGGCCGCGATGCACCAGGCCTCCCCCGGCGCGTACTCGATCCGAGCGCTCACGGGCGGGCCTCCCTGGGGACGGTGTCGTCGAGGTCCGGCACGTGCGTGTCGAACAGGTCCTCGTCGGCGATCGCCACGGCATCCACGTCGACGACGACGATCGAGACGTTGTCGGGGGCGCCGGCGTCGAGCGCCCGGCGCAGCAGCAGCGCGGCCGCGGCGGCGGGCGACGCGACGTCGCCGAGGATCTCGGCGATCTCGGCGTCGTCGACCTCGCCGGTCAGGCCGTCGGAGCACACGAGCAGGCGCTGCCCGCGCTCCGCCGGGCGCAGCCATGCGTCGGCGGGCTGCCGCTCACCGGCGCCGAGCGCGCGGGTGATGACGTTGCGGTGCGGGTGGCGGCGGGCGTCCGCGCGGCGGAGCGCGCCGGTCTCGACGAGCTCCTGCACCACGGAGTGGTCGATCGTCACCTGCTCGAGGCTGCCCTGCTCGTAGAGGTAGGTGCGCGAGTCGCCGATGTTGAGCACGAGCCAGTGCGCGACGCCCGAGACGTCGACGAGCACCGAGCCCGAGAGCGTCGTGCCGCCGATCTCCTCGTCGGCGGCCCGCGCGCTCACCTGCTCGAACGCGTGCTCGACGGCCGCCTCGACGCACTCGACGTCGGCGAGCGTGCGGCCCTTGAGGCTGCGGAAGGCCTCGACCGCGAGCGCGCTCGCCACGTCGCCGGCCGCGTGGCCGCCCATCCCGTCGGCGACGACGAAGACCGGGAAGGACGCGAAGACGGAGTCCTCGTTCACCGTCCGGCGCATGCCGACGTGCGTCGCACCCGCCCAGCGGAGCGAGATCGACGGGTGGCTGAAGCGGAACTCCCCGATGGCGCTCATGCGGCCCCCTCGATCGTGAAGGTGCGGTCGCCGAAGCGCACGACGTCGCCGGGCACGAGGGCGAACGGCGTGCCCGGCTCGAGCTGCTGCTCGACGCCGCCGCGCACGACGGCGGACCCGTTCGTGGATGCGCGGTCGACGACCGCGAGCGGCGCGACCGTCACGAGCACGTGCGTCTTCGACACCGTGCGGGTGTCGTCGGCGAAGGGCAGCAGGTGCTCGACGACCTCCCCGGCGCTCGGCGAGGGGTTGCGCCCCACGAGCGCGGCGCCCGTGAGCGCGAAGCGGTCGCCGGTGTCGAACGCGAGCGTGGCGACGGCCGGGCGGGCGGCGGACCTCGCGCGGGTGGCCTCGAGGTCGTCGTCGTCGGCGATCTCGACGCGCCGCACGGTGCGGTCGTCGACGTCGTCGATGTCGGGCTCGATGACGGTCTCGTCGCGGATGGTGCTCGCGGCGGGCGCAGCGCTCGGCGTCGCCGCCGGGACCGCGGACGCCGGCACGGCGGCCGGTGCCGGGCGCGCGAAGCCGGGCGCGCTGTCGATGATCGGGCCGCCGAGCGGCGCCGACGGCTGCGGCGCGGACGGCTGCGGCGCCGAGGCCGCGGCGGGCGCGGATGCCTGCGGCGTCGCCGGCTGCGGTGCGGCCGCGCCGCTCAGCTCGCCGGGGCGGTAGCCGCCGAGCCGCGCCCCGCCCGCCGGCATGCCCGGAACGGTGTGCGACGGCAGGTCGGCGGCCGGCTGCGACGCGAGCCCCACCTGCTCGGTGCCGAGCTGCTGCGGCCTCGCGGCGCCGACGACGCCCGAGCTGATGCGCGCGCCGGGCCGGTAGGCCTGCGCGAGGCTGTCGGCCGGGGTGGCGAGCGACGGGAGCTGCGACTTCGCCGCCTCCGGCGCCGCGGAGACCGTCTTGCGCGCGATGCGCATCTTCTTGTCGTGGTACGGGTCGAGGCCGTCGTTGACGTCGACGAACCAGGTGCCGCCGACCTTGTCGAGCCAGCCGCGGCCGCGCTTCTCGCGGTCGAGCAGCGGCGAGATGAAGAACAGCACCGGCCCGACGACCGGCACGAGGAACACCGCCCACAGCACGAGGCCGCGCAGCACCGCCCGGCCGATGCCCGGTCGGGCGAGCGTCGCGACGTTGACGCTGCGGATGCCGGTGAGCGCCTTGCCGAGCGTGACGCCCCTGCGGCCGTGGAGCACGAGCTGGACCACGACGAACGCGATCGTCAGCACGGCCGACGCGACGGTCGCGACGATCATCCAGACGAGGTCCGGGTGGCTCGCGAGCCCGTAGGGCTGCAGCGCCCCGGTGGCGACCTTGACGAGCGCGGGCAGCGCCACGAGCCAGTAGGGCAGCTGCAGCAGGCTGAAGATCGCGAGCTCGATGGTCGTGGCGAGCGCTCGACGGCCGAGCGGCGCCGGCTTGAGCCCGAGCGCCGCGGCGTAGGCCGGGTCCGGCCGGCCGTCCTCGTCGAGGCCCTCGACGACCTTCCGGCCCTCGTCGATCTCCCAGATCATCGGCGTCTCCGCTCTCTCCTCCGTCGGGCGAACGACCGCAGCGACAGCCTGCCGAGCAGTCGTCGCCGCGCCGACGTCTCTGCGCGCATCCCCTTGACGCTGCGCTCGACGTCGAGCCAGAAGGCGTCGACCTCGGCCGCGTCGGGATCGCCGGGGCCGAAGACGCCCTCATCGACGAACTCGCCGATCTCGGTCGCTCTCGATCGAGGGTAGCGATCCTCCACCACCGCGGCGACCTCTCGCCGGGTGACGCCGGCGGGCACCGGCAGGCCCAGGTCGACCGCCTCGTCGATCACCTCGTGCCAGCCACCCGACAGCCGGTCGCTCTCGCGCTCCGCGCGGCGGCGGCGCTTGCGGCGCGCGGCCTTGAGCGCCCCGACGACGAGGAACGGCAGGAGCAGCAGCACGAGCAGCAGCAGCACGCCGCCGGCGATCCAGAGCCACAGCGTCCACGACTCGTCCTCGAGCTCCTCGTCGTCCTCCTGACCCTCGTCGGCGACGGTGTCCGGCGACATCTCCGCGGGCTCCTCGGGCGGCTGCGGCGGCTGCAGCACCTGCGGCTTCGGCTCCGGCTGCGGCTCGGGCTCCGGCTGGATGTTGTCCTGGTCCTCGGGCGGGGTGGCGTCGAAGCGCACCCAGCCGAGGCCCTCGAACGGCACCTCCACCCACGCGCGCATGTCGCCGCCCGTGAGCTCGACCGGCTGGTCGCCGCCCGGGAAGCCGTCGTCGGGGTAGAGCCCCATCACGACGCGCGACGGCACGTTGATGCGCGACAGCGCGAGCGCGAAGGCGACGGCGTACTGCTCGTCGTCGCCGACGAGCACCTCCTGCTCGAACATCGACTGCACGCGCGAGGCGCCGTGACCGGCGAGCGACGGGATGGTGTCGTCCTCGAGCCCGTGGCTGAAGCTGCCTGCCTGCATGAGCCGCTGCATCGTCTGGATGTTCTCGAGCTGCGTGCGGCCGCTGACGCCGTGCTCGACGACCCACGCCTGCAGCAGGTCGGGGACGATCGCCGGCTCGGGCACCTGCAGGTCGGTGACCGTCGCGCGCTCGAGCTCCTCGGGCGACGGCTGCGCGGGCACGATCGCCTCGAGCTCGTAGGCGTCGCCGGTGCCGAGGCCGTCGAGCGCGATCGCCGTGCCGGTCTGGCCGTTGTAGTGGAGCGAGCCCTGCAGGTCGTCGGCGCGCGCGCCCTCGAACCGCAGCGACTGGATGAAGCCGACGTCGGGCACCCAGATGCCGGAGTAGTCCTGCACCTCGACGCGCACGGTGGCCGGGTCGCCCGACTGCTGCACGAGCACCTCGTCGCCGATGCGGGCGAAGGAGCCAGAGCCGCTCGACTCGCGCGCGCCCGCCACGGCGAAGACGGTGCCGTCGTAGTAGTCGAAGGTCGCGAGCCGAAGCCGGCTCTCCTCTGGCATGCCGGTGACGGTGAGGAGCGTCTCGTCCTCGAAGCTCTTGAGCCAGTTTCGGTAGCCGGCGAGCGGGCTCGGGTACTCGGCGAGCTCGATCGGCGGCTCGACGACGTCGCGGAGCACCGCGCGCTCGTGCGGCTGGATCGGGATGCTGACCAGGCCTGCCACGAGCAGCGAGCCCGCGATCATCGCGACGGCGCCACGGGTGCGCTCACGACGGGCGCGACCGCGGTGCCGCGTGTCGTTCGTGACCTCGACCTCCTCGTTGAGCCCGGTCCGCCACCCAGCGCGGCGCCAGGCGCACCAGGCGACGATCACGCCCGCGACGACGATGCCGAGCACGACCGGCCAGAACGCGATCTTCGTGCCGAAGGCGATGCCGACCACGAGCGCGACGACGCCCGGCAGCATCGCGAACGGCGCGCCGCGCCGCAGGCGCAGCGCCAGCACCGTCGCGAGCGTCGAGCACACGAGCATCGTCAGGAACGGCACGACGAGCAGGCTCGGGAAGCCCTCTGCGGGCGGCTCCGCGGTGAGCAGGCCCTTCCAGGAGTAGACGACGCCGAGCAGCAGCTCGCGCCACGCCTCGAGCGTCGGGATCACGCCGGCGATCGTCGAGCGCGGCACGGCGAGGGCCGGGCCGAAGACGACGAGCACGAGCATGACGCCTGCGACGGTCATGAGCCAGCCGCGCAGCGGGCGCAGCGACGTGGCGACGCCCACCCCGATGCCGAGCACCGCGGCGCCGAGCCCCGCCAGGAGGTAGGCGGTGCCGCCGAACACGGGACCGAACGAGAGGGTCGCCGCGAGCATGATGAGGAAGATCGCGGCGCAGTCGATCGCCGCGTGCATGGGTCTGCGCGGCAGCAGCCGGCCGGGGCGCGCGTCGCTCACTGGAGGCCCACCCCTCGCATGATGCGCGGCAGATCGCTCACCGAGCCGAGCGTGGCGAGCGAGACGTCGCCGATCGGCTGCAGGCGCGGCTTCGCGCCCTTGACCACGGTGAAGACGATCACGCGCGCCTGCGCCGGCAGCAGCGTGCGAGCGCGGCGCACGAGCGCGGGATCGACGGTCGCGCCGGCGTGCAGCATGATCACCGAGGCGCCGGCGTGCTCTCGCGCGATCGCGGCCGCGAGGTCGAGGAAGCGGTCGTGCCGCGGCGACCATTCGACGCCCGAGAGCGCGTCGAGGAGCCGCTTGCCGGTCGTCGCGGGCAGCGTGCCGCGCGAGGTGCGCACGACGAGGTCCGTCTCGTCGCGCACCGCCTGCAGCCCGACCGAGCCGAGGATCGAGATGGCCGTCTCGAACTCGAGCGGGTCGGCGTAGTCGTCGACCGCGGTCGAGAGGCCGAGCGCGAGCACGCTCCTGCGCGTCTGCTCGAACTGCCGCACCATGAGCTGGCCGGTGCGGGCGGACGACTTCCAGTGGATGTAGCGGCGGTCGTCGCCCGCGACGTAGTCGCGCAGCGCGTGGAAGGCGATGTCGCTGTTCGTGAGGTCGCGGGTCGTGATGCCCTCGAGGTCGCGGATGAGGCCGGGCGCCGTCTCGTCGAGCTGCACCGTCTTCGGGTGCACGTACAGCTCGACCGGGTCGGTCCACTTCACCTGCCGGCGCAGCAGGCCGACGGGATCGCCGCGCACCGAGCGCACGGGGCCGACCTGCAGGATCGTGCGGCGGCTCGTCGGGATCGCGAAGACGTCCTCGTGCACGTCGCTGGGTCGCATCCTGGGCAGGTGGAACGAGGCGAGCGCGCGGCCGACCGGCACCTCGATCGTGGCGGGCAGCAGCGGCTTCGGCGACGCGGCGTGGATCTCGATGCGGCCGAGCGCCCGCTCGCCCACCACGACGCGCGTGTAGGCGAGGTCCAGCTCGATCCGGTACCGGTTGCGGCCGATGATGAAGGCGATCGCGGCGAGCAGGAGCAGCGCGCCGGCGATGCCGATGACGATGAGCTCCTTCCAGCCGAGCGCGATGCCGAGCACGAAGGCGCCGATCGTGCCGACGAGCACCGCCCACCCGAAGCCCGTGATCGGCTCGAGCACCGGCCAGATGACGCGGCGCACCCAGCCGGTGGCCTGCTTCGCGCCTGCCGCGACGACCGACTGCTCGCCGACCAGCCGGTCGCGCGCGCGCTGCAGCGGCGTCCGGTCGCGCTCGACGGCCCGCCGCAGGCGGGTGGTGTCGGACGGGCCGGTGGTGCCGAGGGTCGTCCGGACGGACGAGCCGGTCGACGTGCCGGTGTCGGGGTCAGGTGCGGGGGTCGAGGTCGCCCGCGGGGGCGCCTGCGTCATGCAGCGTGCTGCCGGTCCTGCGGCGCCGAGACGTCGGCGACGGCGCGGTCGATGATGCGATCGCCGGTGACGCCCGAGAACTCGGCCTCGGGGTCGATGACGACGCGGTGCGCCCAGACGGGCTGCGCGAGCTCCTTGACGTCGTCGGGCAGCACGAACGCGCGGCCCTTGCTCGCCGCGAGCACCTTGACGGCGCGCACGAGCGCCATGGCGCCGCGCACCGAGACGCCGAGGCGGGTGTCCTTCGACTCCCGCGTGTGCTCCGAGAGCTGCGCTACGTAGTCGAGCACCGCGTCGTCGACGTGCACCGTCGCGGCGAGGTCGATCATCTCGGCGATCGCGCTCGTGGTGATGACGGGCTGCACGGTCGACGACGCGTTGCGGTTCGCGGAGCCGGCGAGGATCCGCACGGTCTGCTCGCGGCCCGGGTAGCCGATCGAGGTCTTCATGAGGAAGCGGTCGAGCTGCGCCTCGGGCAGCCGGTAGGTGCCGGCCTGCTCGATCGGGTTCTGGGTGGCGATCACCATGAACGGCCTGCCGACGCTGTAGGGCGTGCCGTCGACCGTGACGCGCCCCTCCTCCATCACCTCGAGCAGCGCCGACTGCGTCTTCGGGCTCGCGCGGTTGATCTCGTCGGCGAGCACGATCGACGCGAAGATCGGTCCCTTGTGGAACTCGAACTCGCCCGTCTTCTGGTCGTAGACGGTCACACCGGTGACGTCGGAGGGCAGCAGGTCGGGCGTGAACTGGATGCGGTGGTTCGTGCCCTGCACGGTCGCGCCCATCGACTTCGCCAGCTGCGTCTTGCCGGTGCCGGGCGCGTCCTCGAGCAGCAGGTGTCCCTCGGCGAGCATCGCGGTGAAGGCGAGCCGGATGACCTCGTCCTTGCCGAGCACGACGGTGCCGACGTTGTCGACGAGCCGGGTGAACGTCTCTGCGAACCAGGCTGCCTGCTCGCGGGTCATCGTTGCGCTCACGGGCGCTCCTCTCGATCGGTCAAGCTGTGCATCACGGCCAGTCCACCCTTCCGGTGCTCCAGCTCTTGCCGTTGGCGGAGAGCACCATCCAGCCCTGGCCGTCGTAGCCGGACATGCAGAAGGTGTAGACGTTGCGCGGCGACGTCCCGTTGGCGGACGGGGCGACCCAGGTGCCGTCCCGGAACATGCCGCTCGAGGTGGAGTAGCACTCGTAGCGGTACTGCTGCCCGGGGATCAGGTTCGTCCAGTCGAGCACGTAGTTCGTGCCCGTCTGGCCGTTGGGGGCCGTCACGTTGCCGCCCTTGCTGAGGCTCAGGACCGGCTCCGGCAGATCGGGGATCCGGCCGTTGGCGCTCGCGCTCGTGCGCTGCGTGCCGTGCCCGGGGAGCGGATCGTTGCCGGCCTGGAAGGCCGCAGAGGTCACGCGGACGTCGATCGAGTGGTCGGAGCTCGGCTGGCCCTCCACCGTCTCGCGGCCGCTCGCAGCCACCGCGCGCCACTGCCCGCCGTCGATCCGGATCTCCGTGGTGAGGGCGCGCCCGTTGGCCGGCGGCGAGCTCCAGCTGAAGGTGATCTGCCGCTGCTCACTGCCCGCGACGCCCGCGCTCGGGTTGCCGATGGCACCGAACGGCCGCACCTGGTTGCCCGCGGCTGTCCACCCGCTCGAGTACTCCACGCCGTCGACGACCGCGAACGCGCGCACCTCGAAGGTGTAGGGGCCGCCGTTGTTGTTCATCCCGGTGTAGGTGCCGCCGGGCCCGAAGCTCTGGGCGCCGGCGCCGCCGCCGCGGGTCTGGTACGCCACCTCGTTCTCGCGCAACCCGTTCGAGCTGCCGGGCGTCCAGGTCACGACCGAGCTCGTGTCGCCGTCCGTCGCGCTGACGTTCGACGGCGCGGCGGGCGCGGTGAACACCCGCACGGGCGCCGAGGGCGCCGAGGGCTGGCTCGTGCCCGCGTCGTTCGTCGCCGTCACGGTGAACGTCACGTTCTCGCCCGTCGCGGCGAAGCGGAAGCTGGCGGTCGTGCCGGTGACCTGCGCAGCTGCAGCGCCGTTCGAGGGCGTCACGGTGTAGCCGGTGATCGGTGCGCCGTTCGCATCCGGCGCCGTCCACTGCACGCGCATCTGCACCTCGCCCGGCACGTCGCGGTTGGGGGTCGCGCTGACGCCCTGCACCTGCGTCGGCGGACCGGCCGGCGTGACCGACTGCGAGTACGCGGAGAAGTCGCTCGGCTCGTCGGCGAGGTTCACGGCCTGGATGCGGAACTGGTACGCGACGCCGTTCGTGAGCCCCGTCCACGTGTGGCTCGTGCCTGCCGCCTGCTGCTGCACGACGCCACCGGGCGCCGGCGGCGAGATCTCGACGGTGTAGCTCTGGATGGGCGAGCCGCGGTTCACCGGCGGCTCCCACGACAGCATCACCTGCGTGTCGCCGCGGACGACGCTCGGCGGCGCGGGCTGCTCGGGCCGCACGTCGGGCCGCGCCTCGTTCGACGCCGCCGACGGGTCGGAGTCACCGACGACGTTCTGCGCGACGACCTGGAAGGTGTAGGTCGTGTTGTTCACGAGCCCCGTGATGGTGCACGTCGTGGCCGAGCACGGGAAGCTGATCGCGCCGTCGGTCGAGCGCACGACGTAGCCGGTGATCGGTGCACCGTTCGCCGACGGCGGCGCCCACGTGAGCGTGACCTGCGAGTCGCCCACCGCGTCGACGTTCGGGCGCGGCGGCGCGTCGGGGCGCGCCTTCACGTTGAGCGTCAGCGTGCCCGACACCTGGCGCTCGATGCGCTCGGTCGCGTCCTCGACGGTGTACCGGACCGTGAGCACGCCCGAGAAGTCGGTGCCGGGGGTGACCGTGACCTCGCGGTCGGTGTTCGACACCGACCCGTCGCCGGCGACGATCTCCGCCGAGATGACGCGGAGCGGCCGCCCCTCGTTCTGGTACGGGTTGAAGTCGTTCGCGATCACGTCGGTGGTGAGCGCGATGCTCGCCGTGGCCTCGCCGGAGTCGGGGCGGGCCTGCGCGAGCGGCCGGTTCGTCGCGACCACCTCGACCACGACCGTGCCCGATGCCTCGTTGCCGTGCGGATCGATGACGACGATCTGGAAGGAGCCGCTCGCACCGGGCGGCGTGTTGACCTCGGCCGTCGCCGAGAACACGCCGTCGTCCGAGAGCGAGGTCACGACGCCGGCCATCGAGCCGCCGCGAGCCTCGAAGCGCATGGCCTCGAGATCGCCGGGGTCGGGGTCGGTCGTGGCGTCGCGCAGATCGAAGGTCGCTGCGCCCTCGCCGGCCTCGGCGCGCACGACGGCGCCGGCGAAGGTGGGCGGCACGACGCTCGACGGCACGACCTCGATCGGGATCGTCAGCGTCGCGAGGTTGCCGTTGTCGGGCCCGGTGCCGTCGGTCACCTCGAACGTGATCGATGCCGGGCCGACGTAGCCCGCGGGCGACTGGAAGCGCAGGGTGTCGTTGTCGACGATCAGGCCGCTGCCGTCGCTGTTGACCGCCGTGACCTTCTCGCCGGTGGTCACGCGCGGCGTGTTCGTGGTCGAGACGGTGACGTACTCGCGCAGCTCCATGAGGAGCTCGAGCCCGGAGCCCACCTGCACGGGCTCCGCGGAGGTGAGGAAGGGCGCGCGGTCGCGCACGGGCGGCACCGAGACGAATGCCTCCGCGGTCAGCCCGTCGAGGTCGGTCGCGCGGTACGTGACCACCTGGAAGGCATCGCTCGGCGTGACCTGGATCGTGTCGCCGACCACCCTGCCGGGTCCGGTGACGACCGAGAGCTCGAGGTCGCTCGGGTCGCCGTCCGCGTCGAGGTCGTTCTCGAGCACCGGCACGTCGAGGGGCACGTCGACCTCGAGGTCGTCGCGCGGCAGCGGGTCGTCGCGGGCGACCGGCGGCTGCAGCTCGGCATCCTCGGCGACCGTGAGCATGACGGTGCCGGTCGTCGACGCGCCGCGCGCATCCACGACGCCGTAGGTGAACTGGTAGACGCCCGGCTCCGACGGCGAGCGGAGGTCGACGGTGCTGCGCTCGCCGTTCACGACGGCGCCCTCGAGCTCGGTCGGCAGCTCGAGCCGGTCGGACTGCAGCGTGAGCGCGTCCTGATCGGGATCGGAGTCGTTCTCGAGCACGGCGATCGCCACGGCGCGGTCGGGGCGGACGGTCACGAGGTCGGGCTGCGCGAAGGGCGTCTGGTTGACGTCCGCGGCCTGCGCGATGCCGATCACGACGGTCGCGGTGCCGTCGGCGCCCCAGCGGTCGCGCACCCGGTAGGTGAACTCCACCGTGCCGGCGCTCCCCGGGAACGCCTCGAAGTCGAAGTAGTCGGGACCGATCGTGCGCAGGATCAGGCCGCCCTCGGGCGCCGTGTCGTAGCCGACCAGCTCGACGCCGTCGCCGTCCGGGTCGATGCCGTCGAGCGGGATCGGGATGCGCACGGTCGAGCCGGCGAGCACGCGCGACGTCACCGTCTCGGGCGCGGGCGGCGTGTTCTGCTCGGCCTCGCGCGGCACGATGGTGATCGCGACGGTCGCGGAGTCGCGGTTGCCGAAGCCGTCGGCGATCTCGTACGTCACCGTCGCCCGGGTGGGCGCGCCCTCGAGCGCGTGGACGCGCAGCTTGCCCTCCGAGAGGAACGCGACGCCCTCCTCCTCGCTCGCGAAGCTCGTCTCGACGATGCGCTCGATCGTGAACGGCGTGCCGTCCGGCGAGAAGTCGTTGCCGATCACGTCGACCGTCGCGTAGTCGCCGGCGCGCACCGTCGCCTGGTCGTCGACAGCCTTCGGCGGACGCGGCTGGGTGGGCGGCGTCACCGGGATCACCTCGACGGTGCCGGTCTCGGAGAAGCGGCCGTTCGACACCGTGTAGGTGAACTGGAACGGCGCCTCGAGCCGGTTGTCGACGATGCTGACGATGCGCCGGTCGCGCAGCTCGACGGTGACGGGCGCGGCGCTCTCGATCGTGAACTGCTGCACGACGAGCACGCCGCCCGCCGGGTCGACGTCGTTCGCCAGCAGGTCGACGAGCGTCGAGCCCTGCTGCGGCAGCAGCGCGGTGTCGCGCACCGCGACGGGGCGGGCCTCGTCGTCGGGCGTGCGGATGTCGACGCGGATGCGGCCCGTGCTCGAGAGCGCGCCGTCGGCGACGAGGTAGGTGAGGTAGTGGCTGCCGACCGGCCCGCCGCTGACGCGGATGGTGCCGGAGTCGAGGTCGACCGTGGTCTCGAGGCTCGGGTTCGGCTCGACCGATGCGAGGCGCAGCGGCCTGCCGGACGGCGAGAAGTCGTTCAGCAGCGGCCGCGCCGTCGCCTCGCGGCCCTCGACGGTCGAGACGAAGTCGGCGTTCGCGAGCGGCGGGGCATCGCCGCGCTCGCGCACGTCGACGAGGATCTCGGCGGTCGTGTCGGCGCGACCATCCGAGACGGTGACGACGACGGTCTGGATGCCGACCTCGCCCGTCGCGGTGTAGATGAGGCGACCCGACGGATCCGTCTCGATCGTGTCGCCCGAGTCGGTCGTGGCACCGCGGAGGTACATGTCGTCGCCGTCAGGGTCGACCCACTCGCTCAGCACCTGGTACTCGTACTCACCGCCCTGCTCGACGGCGAAGGCCTGCTCCCGCATCGGCTCGGGCACGGCGTTCTCGCCCTCGCCGCGCACCCGCACGGTGACGCGCCCGTCATCCTCCCCGCCGCGGCCGTCGGCCACCCGGTAGTCGACGGCGAAGGAGGCCGGCGCGAAGTCGGCGGGCAGCTCGACCTGCAGCTGCGAGTCGTTGGCGACCGGCGCGATCTGCACGCCGGCGGGCAGCTCACCGACCACGCGCGCGGTGAGCACGTCGCCGTCCGGGTCGGAGTCGTTCCAGAGCACCGGCAGCATCGTCGAGCGACCCGTGCGCGCGCCGAAGTCGTCGTCGTTCGCGATCGGGTCGGTGTTCTCCTCGTTGATGGGCGGCGGCTGGTTCGTGAGCAGGTCCTCGGTCGACTCGGAGTCCTCCTCGTCGCTCTGCTCCTCGGACTGCGGCGGCACGAGGTCCTGCCAGTTGTCGACGAGCACGAGGGTGTCGGCGAGCAGCCACGAGTTGCCCTGCACGAACTGGTTGAGCACGACCTGGTCGCGGTTGATGCGGAACGCGACCGGCGAGCCGTCCATGCCGTCGACCGGCTGGTCGAGGTCGCGCGCGTCGTCCTCGCAGTCGCGCAGGAAGGTCGAGCTGCCCGGCCACACCGCGTAGACGCAGCCGCCCATCTGCACGGGCTCGACGGCCTCGCCGCCGCCCTCGCGCTGCTGCACCTCGGCCTCGCCGCCGCCGAGCGGCTGGCGGATGAGCGACGTCGGCGTCGCGAGGATCACGCGGTCGGAGGCGTCGCCGACGAGCTGCACCGCCGCGTCCGCGGGCGCCTCGACGGCGCCGCCCGGCACGAGGAGGGTCGAGGTGGCGGTGTCGAGCACGACCGGCTCGCTGCCGACGGCGCTCACGACCGGGTCCTGCATGCCCGCGAGCTCGCCGCGGTCGCGCACGGTCGGCTCGCCGAGGCCGCCCTCCTCGAGCACGGCGATCGACAGCTGCTGGCCGTCGCGCGGCGAGACCGCGTGCACGGTGCCGTCGCGGTCGACGGTCGCGGCCGCGCCCTCGCCGAGCTCGAGCAGCGGCTCGGTGCTCTCGGCCGAGTAGCCGCCGATGTCGGCGAAGGGCATCGCCCACAGGTCGCCGTCGGCCGGGTCGACGATGACGACGGTGCCGCCGTTCAGCGCGATCTCGCCCTGCGGCGGCAGCTGCACGACGGCGCCGGTGACGACCTGCACCGGGTCGACGATCATGACCGACGACGCCTCGCGGTTGTGGAGCAGGACCGCGGCGTCGTCCTGCAGCACGTCGAAGTCGGCGGTCGGGGAGATCAGGCCGGCGTCGAGCTCCTCCGCCTGCACGTTGATGCGGCCGAGCTGCTGGGAGTCCTGCTTCGTGACCCAGACGCCGCCGTCGTTGAGGTCGACGTCGGTCGTCGTGAAGCCGTCGTACGTGAAGGCGATGATCCCGAGCGCGACGGAGACCGCCGTGACGAGCGCACCGGCGGCCGTCGACTTGCGATGGCGCGTGACCCACCGGAGCAAGCTGCTCTCCCTCTCGTCGTGACCCGAGGTCCAGAGCCGGCGCTGGGCGCGCACAGGCTCGCGCTCAGTCTGTCAGACGGGAGGTGCCCTCAGCATCGATGCGGGCGACGAACTTCTGCGACCCTTGCACGCGGGACCGGTCACGAGGGCGGGCTCGCGTCCCGCGCGCGGCTCAGCGCGAGAGTCGGTCGGCGTTCTCCGCGTTGAAGTCGTCGATGGCCTGGCGGTTGTGCTCGCGAGCCTTGCGGCCGCGCCGGGCGACGATGCCGCCGACCCAGATCGGCACCTCGCGCGCCAGTACGAACGCCAGCACCGAGAGCGGGGCGAGCAGGAGCTCGCTGAGCGCCCGCGCGTCGATGCCGGGCAGCGCGGTGTAGCCCGCCCAGCCGCCCTGCGTCTCCATGTAGGCGCCCGCTAGGTGCGCGACGTAGACGAGCAGCGCGACGATGAAGCCGCCGAGCACGTGCGCCCACCAGCCCGCGCGGTTCACGATGAGCGTCAGCAGCCAGTAGGCGAGGAAGAACACGATGACCGGCAGCAGGTACGACGGCAGCACCCAGAGCGTCTGCAGCGTCTCGGTCGCGTCGAACTCGCGGTCGAAGAGGTAGCCCACGGCGAAGAAGGCGGCCGCGAACAGGATCGCGAAGATGAGCGTCGCGAGCAGCGCGACCGCGAATCCGACGGCGCGCGCGCCCTTGCGGCGCGGCGGCACGGGCTCCTCGACGAGCACGACCGGCGTGCCGGCGGCCGCAGGGGCCGCGACGGTGCTGTCGTCGGCGCCGAGCGCGGGGGGCGTGTCGTCGCGCACGATGCCGAAGCGCTGCGGGCGCGTCTCGGTGGCCGGCTCCTGCGCCTCGAGCACGCGGGTGTCGCCGGCGTCGTCGCGATCGGTGCCTCGCGTGCCGATGGGGCGCGTGGCGTCGTCGCTGCGGTCGCCGAGCCGCTCGTCGCGCGGCTGCTGGTCGATGGCCTGCGTCGGCTCCGGCTCGACGAACTCGCGCTCCTCGCGCGGTCGGGCGGCGGTCGCGCCGCCGACGGCTGCGCCGCCCGCGGCGGCGAGGCCCGCGAGCGTGGCGACGGCAGCTGGGTCGGTGGTGCCGCGGTCGGTGGCGCCGTGCTCGGTGGCGCCGTCCTCGGTGGCGCCCAGGCCGGCGTCGGCATCGTGGCCGCCCTGGCGGCGCAGCCCGAAGGAGGGGCGGCGCGGCTCGACCAGCGCGGGCGGCTCGGTGGCGACAGGATCTGTGGCGATGGCCTCGGTGGGCGCGTCCTCGGCGTGCGTGACGTCGGCGCTCGGCTCATCGGCGTGATGGACCTGCGCGATCTCCGGACGCTCGAGCGAGCTCGTCGCGGCGTCGCCCTGCGGCTGGACGCGTGCGGTGTCGTCGGGGTGGGCCGCCGAGTGCGACGGTCCGCGGAGGGTCGACGGCGCGATGACGGTGGGCTCGATGGGGCTGTCGGCGGAGCGCGCGTCGCCCTGGTGCTCGACGAGCGGCTGGTGGTCGTCGTGCTCGTCGACCGACGTCGACGCGATCTCGGCGTCGTGCGGCCCGCCGTCCGCGGAGCGGAGCGGCTGCGTGCTGGTGTCCTCGGCGGGCGCGTCGTCGTGCCCGGGATCGGCCACGTGACCGGCCGGGCCTGCCTCGTGACCGGACTGTGCGTCCTGGCCCGTGGGCTCCGTCGCCCGCTCGGGCGCAGGGCCGCTGCCGAAGAAGCGGTCGCGCCAGGACGTCGGCTGCTCGTCGCTCATGGTCCTACCTCCTGCGGCGGCACGGTGCCGCGTCGTCGGCCGATTGTAGGGGGACGTCGGCGGCGTCGGCGGGCGGCGCACCGCCGGGGGACGCGATTGGCGGCACGCGGAAGGGCCGCACCCTCGCGGGTGCGGCCCTTCGCTGACCTCAGGTCGTGCGGTGCTGCCTAGACGTACTGCCCCGGCTCCTGCTCACCGAGCTCGCCGCCGGTGAAGGCGTCGAAGTCGAGGTACGAGAGGTCGGCCTCGTCGACGCTGCCCGCGTCGGCGAACAGGCGGTTCGGGTACCGCTCCGCCTTCGCCTCCTCGGTGGCCTCGACCGTGACGTCGCGGTAGCGCGACAGGCCGGTGCCCGCGGGGATGAGCTTGCCGATGATGACGTTCTCCTTGAGGCCGAGCAGCGGGTCGCGCTTGCCGGCCAGAGCCGCCTCGGTGAGCACCTTGGTCGTCTCCTGGAAGGAGGCGGCCGACAGCCACGACTCCGTCGCGAGCGACGCCTTCGTGATGCCCATGACCTCCTGGCGCGCCGAGGCGGTCTTGAGGCCCTCGGTCAGCGCGGCACGGTTGATCTCGTTGTACTTCGAGCGGTCGACCAGCTCACCGGGCAGCAGGGTCGTCTCGCCGTGGTCGACGACCGTGACCTTGCGGAGCATCTGGCGGACGATGACCTCGATGTGCTTGTCGTGGATCGGCACACCCTGCGAGCGGTACACGTCCTGGACGCCCGAGACCAGGTGCTTCTGCACCTCGCGGACGCCGCGCACGCGCAGCACCTCCTTGGGGTCGACCGAGCCGACCTGCAGCTGCTGGCCCTGCTCGACGCGGTCGCCGTCGGCGACCTCGAGGGTGGCGCGGCGGAGCACCGGGTAGGCGAACTCCTCGTCGCCGTCATCGGGCGTGAGCACGATGCGCTTCGACTTCTCGTCCTCCTCGATGCGCACACGACCCGCAGCCTCGGCGATGGGCGACGAGTTCTTCGGGGTGCGAGCCTCGAAGAGCTCCGTCACGCGGGGCAGACCCTGCGTGATGTCGCTCGCGCCGACGGAGCCGCCGGTGTGGAACGTGCGCATCGTGAGCTGCGTGCCGGGCTCGCCGATCGACTGGGCGGCGATGATGCCGACCGCCTCGCCGATGTCCACGAGCTTGCCGGTCGCGAGCGAGCGGCCGTAGCAGTGGGCGCAGACGCCGACCGCCGACTCGCACGTCAGGACCGAGCGGACCTTGACCTGCTCGATGCCGGCCTCGACGAACGCGCGGATCTCGCGGTCGCCGATGTCGGAGCCGCCCGTGGCGAGCACGGTGCCGTCCGACGCCACGACGTCGACCGCGAGGTTGCGGGCGTAGACCGCCGACTCCACGTTGTCGTGCAGCGTCAGCTGGCCGTCGATGACCTCGGCGATCGGCACCTCGAGGCCGCGCTCGGTGCCGCAGTCGTCCTCACGGATGATGACGTCCTGCGACACGTCGACGAGGCGACGCGTCAGGTAGCCCGAGTCGGCCGTGCGGAGCGCCGTGTCGGCCGAGCCCTTGCGGGCACCGTGCGTGGCGATGAAGTACTCCGCCACGGTCAGGCCCTCGCGGTACGAGGAGATGATCGGACGCGGGATGACCTCGCCCTTCGGGTTGGTCACGAGACCGCGCATGCCGGTGATGTTGCGCACCTGGATCCAGTTGCCGTTCGCGCCGGCGGTGACCATGCGGTAGATGGAGTTGTTCTCGTCGAACGCCTCCTGCGTGGCCTTCTGCACCTCGTTCGTGGCCTTGGTCCACAGCTCGGTGAGGTCGGTGCGACGCTCCGAGTCGGTGATGAGGCCCTTCTCGAACTTGCCCTGGACCTTGCTCGCCGATGCCTCGGCGGCCGCCACGATCTCGCCCTTGCGGGCCGGCGTGATGACGTCCGAGAGCGCGACGGTGATGCCGGAGCGCGTGGCCCAGTAGAAGCCGGCGTCCTTGATCTTGTCGAGCGTCGCCGCCACCACGGTCTTCGGGTAGCGCTCTGCGAGCGCGTTCACGATGAGCGAGATGACCGGCTTCGCCGCGACCTCCGCCACGAACGGGAAGTCCGCGGGCAGCAGCTCGTTGAAGAGCGCGCGACCCAGGGTCGTCTCGTGCAGGAACGGCTCGCCGTCGACGAAGCCCTCGGGGCGGTCCTGGTCGCGGAAGACCAGGCCGTGCAGACGGATCCGCACGGGGGCACCCAGGTCGAGCGAGTGCTGGTCCATCGCCATGATCGCCTCGGCGACCGACGAGAACGCACGGCCCTTGCCGACACCCTCCGGCTTCAGGGTCGTCAGGTGGTGCAGGCCCGAGACGATCTCGTGGGTCGGCAGGGTCACCGGACGGCCGTCGGACGGCTTCAGGATGTTGTTCGACGCGAGCATGAGCACGCGGGCCTCGGCCTGCGCCTCGACCGACAGCGGCAGGTGGACAGCCATCTGGTCGCCGTCGAAGTCGGCGTTGAACGCCGAGCACACGAGCGGGTGCAGCTGGATGGCCTTGCCCTCGACGAGCAGCGGCTCGAAGGCCT
>Ga0213837_1000552_pt1 | contig 35154 bp, 32 predicted proteins | sample SWPATP12_FD_160572 | JGI IMG/M metagenome (GOLD analysis project Ga0213837, IMG submission 160572) | Coastal seawater microbial communities from Marineland, Florida, United States - SWPA TP1 #2 | ecosystem: Environmental > Aquatic > Marine > Coastal | place: USA: Florida | collected 2016-08-06
GGCAACCGGGAATATTGATAATATTCTTGCCCGGCAATATTTCATGCACCGGTTTGGCGCCGGTTGGGTTTATGCCTGCAGAAGGCACGCCGCCCCAGGAGGCACAGGAACCGATAGCAATAATGGCCGCGGCATGCTCGGCTGCCTCACGGACATGCTCCAGCATGGTCTTGCCGGCGATCTTACAGTAGATGCCACCGTCCTTGGTGGGGGTTGAGCCTTCAATAACCAGCACATATTTGCCCTTGTTTTCTTCCATGGCGTTATGCTTGGCTTCTTCCGCCTGGTAGCCGGCAGCGGCACATAAGGCCTCGCTGTAATCTAGGGAAATCATATCAAGGATCAGGGTTTCCAGGGTGGGGTGGGTGGACCGCAACAGGGACTCGGTACAGCCGGTGCATTCCTGGCCGCTGAGCCAGATCACCGATGGCCTTCGGCTTTGTGAAACCGCATGTGCCATTTGTAAACCAGCGGTTGAAGAAAGTCCCAGTGTCGCTGCGACCCCGGTACAAAACTTTAAAAATCCACGTCGGCTCAGCCCCAGTCGCTCGGCCAGGTCGTCTAGGCGTTTATCTGTGATACTTGTCATGCTTTTACCCCATTGAATACAGGGTATAGGGCCCCTGTACTTCCCGTTTTTATATTGTTGTTTTACCGACTTGCTTTGCACTCACCCGCATATTTAATGAGCGCAAACCAACTAGGTAGGTTAGGTGCAGTTGTAATGGCAAGTGTTATGCCAGAGTCGACAAAAAAAATAATCTATAAATAACAATTGGTTACGGCTTTGATAATAATTATTATTTAGAAGTGAGTATACATGCTTTATTTCAGGGGTGAAAAGTGCAAACAAGGTTTGCACTTAGTTTAGATTTGAAAGTTTTGAGAATAATTTGGGGGATGAAAATTTGCTTTTTAATGAACCGTACACAGCATGCAGGGATCAAAAGATCGAATAATGTGTTGTAGAAGTTGCTTGTCCTGTTCGCTTTGATAGTCGATGCCGGCCAGGGCATACTCGAGTGCGCCTGGGTTACCCTGATTGTCTCTTGGTGAGAAATTCCAACTGGTGGGCGCGACTAGTTGGTAATTGGCAATTTTGCCATTTTCGACCCTTATCCAGTGGCCTAAAGCGCCACGTGCCGCCTCAGACAATCCCATGCCTTGGCCTTCCTTGGGCAGGCTCTGGTGATGGCAAAAGCTGTCGTTAGGTTTTATCTCAACAAGCCATTGCTCTATCTGCAAAACCAATTTCGCCATTTCCACCAGTCGTAAAACGATTCGATTGTGAATATTGCCGCCACTGTTAGCAACGAGAGAAACAGCCAGTGGATCCTGGGCAATATACTGACGGGCGATGGCTCCGGCTTCCATGACATGGCCTTTATAGCGTGGAGCTTTGCTCCAGGTATAGGCACCCTCTTTAGAGGTATCCGGTTGGGTCAGACCGATACTTGGATGAGCATGTGAACCGTAAAGTTTGCTAAAGTCCAGTTGCTCATCAATCAGTGCCGTGTTTAACGGGGCAAAGTGTCCTTTGATGGCAACCCCGCCCGGATATAAGTGGCCGCCTGCCGATGGATATGCGGGAAAGGAGATAAAGTTGTTTTGACTGCTGCCCCTGCCTTGCAGCGACAATGCCTGAGACAGGGCTAAAAATAAGGCAAAGTCTCCCTGATTGGCTTGGTTTTCCTGGTGCCAGTTATTCAGTGCCTGTTCACTGTCCAGTTGGGCGATATTATCCAGTGTATCGCCAAACATGACGGCTTCTAAAAACTGTTTAAAGTTGCTGACAATGCCGAGAAGCTTGATTTGCTCAGACATGGAAACCACTTTGCTAACACCACCTGGCTGGAACACCATGCTGTGGGGCCATTTACCTGCCAGTATCCCCATAATATGGAGAAACTCGGCGCGGGCCTTTAGCATAACGCCGTGCCTTTCACCCTTAACCGAGGTAAAGCGCTTATCCACCTGCTCGGCCCAGGCCTCATTCTGGTAGCTGGGATGGGTAAAGTCCGGCATAAAAAACAGGTAGAAGTGAGTCAACAGGTCGGTTACCACCTCTGTCGCCAATAGAATATTGGTAACACGTTCGCCATTGGCCGCCATCGGGATATTGGCAAAATCTGCAATCGCCCGGGCTGCCGCTACCGATTGCGAGACAGAGCAAATACCGCAGATCCTCGGGGTGATGGCCAGGGCGTCCATGGCCGTCTTGCCGGTCAGCAGGTTTTCAAAACCCCGATACAGAGTTGACTGGACCTGAGCCGTTGCAACCTTGTGCTCGGCCAGCGTCAACTGAACTTCCAGATCCCCTTCAACTCGATTAACCGGCCCTAAGGTGACTTTTCTACCCATAATAGCTATTTGCCCTTTGTTGTTTTTATATTTGGCGTTATTTGAATGGTTTCGCTCTTGGCATTGGTTTTTATCCGCTCCGGGGTGGCGGCTTTGGACAGGGATGACAGGGCGATAAACCAGGCCTTGGGCATATCGGTCGGCAAGCCGACGGGAATTCCTGCCAGTTTTGGTGTTTGTTGAAAGGCATGCCCTGGCTCTTCAAAACCCGGTGCCGTGCAGTTAATACAGGCATAGCCGGCTTTGGGGCAGGAACCATTGCCATTCCACAGGCGAATATTACAGTCGGCCTGGGCCTGGGTTGCCTTGCAGCCGAGATTTTCCATCAAACAGCCTGACTGACCGGCTTTGCTGGCGCTGGCCTTGTATTCATAGTACTCGTTTTTCGGGCAGGCGTGGTGAGCCAGGTGCTGAGTGTAAAATTTGGGCCTTTGTAGCTGATCCATTTCATCCTGGCTAAACAGGGACAGTGCTATGCTTTGCAGGGTATGTAATATCCAGTCGGGGTGTGCCGGACAACCGGCAACATTGATCACCGGCAACTGTGCCCGGCTCAAATAATCATTGCCTAACAGACCACCGCGCTGTTCACCGATATATTGCAGTCCCTTGACCTCGGTGGGATTTTTATTGGCCCGGGCCATGCCGCCATATGAGGTGCAACTGCCAATGGCCAGGGTATATTGCGCTTTCTGACTGAGCTTGCTGACCAATTGCATCATGGGCATGTCGCTGCCTGACACCATATGAAAGCCCCCCGTGCCATCCGGACCAGTTACCACGGCCCCTTCGATGCAGAGCATATCCAGGCTGAGCTTGTCATTATCTATCTGCTCGATAATATCTTCAAAGTCTGAGTCAAAGTCTGCCGACAGGGAGGCATGCCAGAGCAGCTTGATATTGGCATTGGCCAGGGCATCGAACAGTGTCGGCTGTTCGGCATTGAGCAGGGACATGGTGCAGCCGCCACAGCCACCGGCCTGTAGCCATAACAGGTTAAGGGCCTTAGTCATGGCTACTCCCCTTACGTACCAGCGGCAATTTCAGGGTAAAAACAGCGCCGCCATTTTCACTGTTTTGTGCGCTGAGATAACCGCTGTGATCGGTAACAAAGCGATAGCTGAGGGATAATCCCAGACCCGTACCCTTACCGCTGTCTTTTGAGGTGACGAAAGGCTCGAAGATATGGGGCAGGATATCATCCGGAATGCCGCAGCCGTTATCAGCAATGGTCATTACCGCAAACTCGTTCTGCTGGCTTAAAGTGAGTTCCAGCCGGGCTCCCTGGGTGTGCTCCAGGGCATCCAGTGAATTTTGGATCAGATTCATTAATACCTGCTGGATCCGGCCCGGCTGGCCTTCCAGCTCTAGAGATTCGGGCAGATCACTTTGGACACTGACCTGGTGCTCCTTGGTGAGCCAGCGCAGGGTAGTGGTCACGGTATGAACCAGATCAAAGAGCTTGAACTCATATTGCTGGCCCGAGGAAAACTGGCGCAGATCCATGACAATATCCCTGACCCGCTCAACACCTTCCAGTGTGCCGTCGAGCAGGGACGGGAGATCCCGGACAATCTTGTCTATCTTGTCTGTGGTTTCCTTATCAAGCACGGTTTCTGGCAGGTTGGCGCTTTGGAGCAGTTCCAGAAATGGCATCAGGCGTTTGGCATAGGTCATCAGCGCATGGGTATTACCATAGATAAAGCTGATGGGGTTATTCAGTTCATGGGCAACACCCGCCACCAGGCGGCCAAGGGAGGCCATTTTTTCCGAGTTAACCAGTTGCTCCTGGGTCACCTTAAGCTCCTGGTGGCTTTCTGCCAGTTTTTTATAGGCACGCCTCAGTTCGCTGATCTCCCTGCCCACCAGTACCATGCCCTGTATCTGCTGCTGGCCGTCAAGCAACCGGCTGCCGTTTAGAATAATGGGGTGTTGCTGCCTATCCAGCACCAGGGTGACTTCCCGCTGGCTAAACTCCTTGTGCTGGTGCACCAGGGAGACGGTTTCGGCATCGGCATCAGAAAACAGCTTGCTTATGTCCTGATTGACCAGCTTGTTTATCTTTTCGCCGTTAAGCTGTTCCAGCGAGTGGTTGACCTGAATCACCTTGCCGGAGAGATCAGTGACCAGGAGGACCTCCGTCATCGAGCGCTGGACACTGGAAATCAACTGATTCACTTCTTCCAGCTCGCGGTTTTTCTGCTCCAGCTCTACCTGGTGATTGATTAATTCGGTATAGGCGTGCTCCATTTGCTGGATGACTTCCAGCCAGGCGGTTTCCGTCAATGCATTGGGATCAATGGCGTCAGATTGTGGCAGGCCTTTTTGCATCAGTAAATTTCACTCGCCGGTTTCAGTCAGCCCTGCCACTCAGGATTTTCGTGCAAGGCCATGCAGTGATTATGCGAGTAATGCCTGTTGATATCAAGCCGGCCAGTTTGACCCATATCATAGATAGTCCATCTAATGACGGTCTTGAGACGATTTGGCGATTTGAGATAAAGACAGGCTTTACCACCAATTTCGTTTTTGATTCAGTTTTTGTTCAGTTAGCCGGTGGTTTAATGAAGGCAAGTCCATTAGTAAGGAATTGCGATATGAACAAGAGAGAAAAGCATAACCTGGCGATACTGTTTGAATACATCTTTGTTATCCTGGTGATATTTATCAGCCTGATCTTATCCACCAAGAGCTTTGCAACAGAGCCTGAAGGGGGAGGGGTTAAGACAAAACAATCTCACTCTGTCGGCCGTATAGTCAAGGCCAAAACTCAGGCTCCGACAAAGGAGCTTCTGAAAAAGTCGCTGGCAAGCAAAGCCAACAAGAACAAGGAGCAACTCGGCTTAAAAGGCCTGGCAAAAGAGAAGGTTGAGGGCATTGGCCGGGCTGAACAAAGCCGTATCAGCAGTCACGATCATTATTTTTCCATCCATGATGCCGTCAGCTACCTGCTAACAGATATAGATCAGGATGGCTATTACCATGAGTTTAGTGTCCGCTTTGATGCTGATACCCTGTATGGCGCCGCCGATGTTTATGCCGAACTGTACCTGAGCCTGGATGGCGGACCGTGGCAGCATTATTATTCTTCCGATATATTCACCATATACGGTGATAGTGTTGATGACCAATACGAGGTGATGTCGACCTTGGTAGAGGGCTATCCACCGGGACACTATGATATATTGATCGACCTTTATGAAGTGGGTGTCGAAGGCGTGGTGGCCACTTTCAGTAGTGACGATAGCAACAGCCTTTATGCCTTGCCATTGGAAGACTCCACCTATGATGTTGAAGAAGTGGTGGTTGTGGTGGAAAGTCATGGTCATGGCGGCTCGAGCTCCGAGATATTCTTGTCTCTGTTGTTGCTAGCGCTTGGCTATCGCCTGCAAATGCAAGATAAAAATGAAGCCTAACTTGCTTATAAGTTGGCAAGCACCAGAAGTTTGGCGCCGCTTTAGGCCGGGAAAGTGCTTGATAGTGGAGCCAATTTCACTGCTTATTGATTTTAAACAAGGAATTGTAATTTGTTACATTTGTAAATGAGAACAGTTCTCAAAAACCTTGACAGTGATAGGTCTTTTCTTTAGGCTTGCTGCAATTATTAAAATAATGCAAGACTATTAAGTGTTTAAGCAGGTTTTTATGTTGAAAAAATCAACTTTAGTTAAATTTATTTGTGGTGCCATGCTCAGCTTGCCCATGGTGTTTTCTGCGACGGCAAGTGCCGCCGAAGAAGTGAATGTCTATTCTTACCGCCAGCCGTTCCTGGTTAAGCCCTTGTTTGATAAGTTTACAGAGGCTAGCGGTATCAAAGTGAACGTGGTATTTGCCAAGAAGGGCATGGCAGAGCGTTTGGCTCGTGAAGGTGAGCACAGCCCGGCCGATATCCTGTTAACCACAGATATCAGTCGCTTGATCGAGTTACATGATCGTGGCTTGCTGCAATCGGTTGAATCTGATGAATTTATCAAGGCCATCCCCAGCCAGTTTCGCTCTGATGACAATACCTGGTATGGGTTAACCACACGTGTACGCAATATCTATTCGGCCAAGCGTCTAGGGGATGTTGCATTTAACTATGAAGATCTGGCCGATGAAAAATACAAGGGGCGCATTTGTACCCGCAGTGGCAAGCACCCTTATACGGTGGCGCTGGTTTCATCCATGATTGCCGAGCATGGCGAAGCAAAAACCTTGAGCTGGCTAGAAGGGTTTAAGGCGAATCTGGCGCGCAAGCCACAGGGGAATGATCGCGGGCAGGTGCAGGCAATTCACCAGAACCTTTGTGATATCTCGCTAGGCAACAGTTATTATTTTGGCAAGATGCTGAAAAACGAAAAGCAAAAAGTATGGGCCGATGCGGTGAATATTAACTTCCCGAACCAGGCTAATCGTGGTGCTCATGTTAATATTTCCGGCATGGGCATGGCCAAACATGCGCCTAACCAGAAAAATGCCAAGGCACTCATGGAGTTTTTGGTCTCGGAAGGTGCGCAACATTTGTATGCGGAAACCAATATGGAGTATCCTGTGCGTCCAGGAGTAGCGGCATCTGAGCTCGTTGCTTCCTGGGGTAAATTCAAGGCCGATACCCTAGCATTGGAAACCATAGCCAAGCATCGTACAGCGGCATTGAAGTTAATTGATAAAGCAAAATTTGATTTGTGATCTAATAATTTGTGATTGCTCGCCGAACAAATAGTATTTGGCGAAGCCTTTGTTGGATAATAGCACCGGCACTGTTACTACCTGTGCTGGTGATGTTGTTTCAGGGCATCAGTGCTTCGACGGATCTGTTTTCACATCTTTGGCAAACCGTATTGCCAGATTATATGCTAAACACCCTATTGCTGGGTGTTTTAGTCGTTTTATTGTCCCTGGTTTTTGGCACCCTGAGTGCTGCCCTGATTGTTCATACCAATGTTTACGGCAAGTCATTGCTAAGGTGGCTATTGCTGCTGCCCCTGGCCATGCCTGCCTATCTGGTGGCCTATCTTTATACGGATTTGTTTGATTATGCCGGGCCGGTACAAAGAGCGTTAAGGGCCTGGTTTGGCTGGCAAAGCCCGGCGGACTACTGGTTCTTTGATATTCGAACCCTAAGTGGAGCCGCGGTAGTGATCGCCCTTGTGCTCTTTCCCTATATCTATATGCTGAGCCGTACCGCCTTTGAACAGCAGGACCAAAGCCTGTTGCGTGCCAGCCGGCTATTGGGGCTGTCTGCCAAGCAAAGTTTTTTCAAGGTGGCCTTGCCACTGGCTCGGCCGGCGATAGCGGTTGCCGCCAGCCTGGTACTGATGGAAACCCTGGCCGATTTCGCCACAGTGCAGTATTTTGCGGTAAATACCCTGACCACGGCGATATATGATACCTGGTTGGGTTATGGTGACCTGTCTGCTGCCAATGCCCTGGCCAGCGTCCTGATGATGTTTGTCTTGTTCGCCGTGATCAGCGAACAGCGAGCCCGCGCCGGACAAAGCCACCAATCGAACCGCCCCAACCAAAGCCATAAGCTGATCATATTAAGTGGTGGGCAACAGTTGCTGGCCAGCGGCTTTTGCTGGTTATTGGTGATCGCCGGCTTTATTCTGCCCTTTACCTTACTGATTGCCATGGCGATTGAGTATAGTGATTTTGAGCAGCTGCAGGCATTGGCTCCAACCGGAAAGAACAGTATAGAAGTTTCCGTTTATGCCGCCAGCATAGCGACTTTCCTGGCTCTGTTGTTTGCCCTTTATCAGAGGTTGAGCCAGGATAAACAACGAATACTGCCGTTACAAATCTCCGGCTTTGGCTATGCGGTGCCAGGTACAGTGTTGGCGATGGCCATGCTGGCAACCTTTGGCCCACTGGATCATATGATAAATGATGCGGCCAAGCTGCTGGATATGAAGGGGCCTGGCCTGATTCTATCCGGTTCAATCTTTGCCATTATTTTTGCCTATGTGGTTCGTTTTGCCGCGATAGCCAATGGCACTATCGGCAGTGGCATGGAGCAAATTCCTAAATCCGTTGATTTTGCTCCGGCAAGCCTTGGTGCCGGGCTGGGCAAAACCCTGCGCAGGGTGCATGTGCCCTTATTAAAGCCTTCGATCTGGGTCGCCTGGTTGCTGGTGTTTGTCGAGTCCATGAAGGAGCTGCCGGCGGTATTATTATTGCGCCCCTTTAATTTTGAAACCCTGAGTACCCAGATTTATCAGCTGATTTCAGATGAAATGCTGGAGCAGGGCGCCCTGGGAGCGATATTAATAGTATTATTAGGGCTATTGCCAATCATCTGGCTAAATAGACGTAAGGAATAGGTGTGAGTGATCTATTAAAAATTAGCAACTTATCTGTTGAGCTGCAGGCAAAACCCATACTCTCGGATGTTAACCTGGCCTTAGCAGCTGGGGATATCCTGGGCCTGGTCGGTCCCAGTGGCTGTGGAAAAACCACCTTGCTTAATACCATTGCCGGCTTTATTGAGCAAAATGACGGACAAATTGCTATCTGCGATTATCACACCAATAAAACCTGCCTGGCAGTGACACCTGATGCCATGGTGCCGCCAGAGCACAGGAATATAGGCATGATTTTCCAGGATTATGCCTTGTTTCCCCACTTGACCGTAGAGCAAAATATCTGTTTTGGCATAGATATGCTGACCAGGGCCGAGCAGCAATCACGCCTGACGGATTTGATTAAGCTGCTGAAACTGACGGATCTTGAATCTCGTTATCCGCATCAGCTTTCCGGTGGCCAGCAACAAAGGGTCGCCATTGCCCGCGCCCTGGCGCCCAGGCCACAACTTATCCTGTTGGATGAACCCTTCTCCAATATCGATGCCCGCTTGCGTAACGAGTTGATGGTGGAGATGCGCCAGCTACTCAAACAGCTGGAGATGACGGCCATTTTCGTGACTCATAACAAGGACGAGGTTTTTACCTTTGCCGATCAGATTGCCGTTATGCACCAGGGACACCTGTTGCAGGTAGGCACCCCGGCCAGTGTTTGTCAAAACCCCAATTGTTGGCAGGTGGCCGATTTTCTGCAGTTGGGTAGCTGGCTCCCGGTCAAGGGGCAACCTGGTACCCATCACTCTGCCATAGGTGCAATCGCCTTTGAAACCGAGTTGCAAGCACCTCAGGCATTACAGCTACTGTTAAAGCCTCAATATATAGAGCTATGTCAGGAATCGCCGGCAAACGTCAAGGTAGACCATATCAGTGTTACCGAGCAGGGCTTTCATTACCTACTCAGCAGTATCCAACAGGATGTTGATCTGGCCTTTGAGCATTTAAGCTTTTACAGCGATGCCTTGTTATCGCTGGATCAGGAGATCGCCATCAAGGTTAAGCCCCATTCATTTATGGTATTTGGCAAGCCTGAGGCATAGAAAACCGTCCTGGCGTGCGGTATATCGCTTAACCCTTACGTTTAAACCTGGCGGCGGCCAGGGCAAAGGGTTGCCAGTATATTTTTGCCAGTGATGAATGATCTACCCTGCTGTCGCCTATTCCAAAGGTCAACTCCTTGACTTCCGATGCCTTGCGGAAAGTACCGAATAACCTGTCCCAGGCCGCCAGTGCCGCGCCAAAATTGGAATGGTGGTACATGGGCTGGTCGCTATGGTGGATCTGGTGCTGGGCCGGGCTTAAAAACCAGTTCTCGACCCTGTCTCCCCAGCTAAGCCAGATATGGCTATGGCGCAGGTTAGAGCCAAAGAGGTTAAACAGGAAAACAAAGACATTGGCGCCCAGAATATCTATCATCTTTAAGGTGGGGCCGAAGAAGTAATAGCCTATGCCAACGGCGGCCCCCTGGGTGATGGCCATGCGACAGGCATAAAGATAGCTTTCTACCGGGTGTGAACGGTAGATGGTAAAAGGGGTCAGCACGGTTGCCGAGTGATGGACCTTGTGAAATTCCCATAACACCGGAATTCTGTGCAGCAGGTAGTGCAGGTAAAAGCGGGTAAAGTCATCAAACAGGAAGAGTATAAGGGTAAATATCGCCATAATGGCGGCCGGTGATAACTGGATAAACTCCCTTTGTCCGAAGACAAATTCAATAGCCGATGACACCGACATGGCGATAGGTGCCATGGTGAAGATGATCAAGGGGAACAATGCCGCCTTGATCAGCTTATTGCACACCAGCAGCATATAGTCGTGCCGTGCCGACTTGGCGGTATAGACTTTCTTAGGAAAAACATAGGCGAAAAACTTGCCCAGGCTACGATCCTTATGGCTAAACCAGTAAACAGGAGCCGCGAGCAGCAGGGCTGAAACTATATAGAGCCAGAAAATACGCTTGTTGGCATCATCAAAATAGCCAAATAATTCCAATAAGTTTGCCGATAAAAAGTCTAGTACAGCCATAATCCCAATCACCTATAAAAAAGCAGCACAAATGATAATGAGTGCTGCTTTTATTTACCTTAATCCAGATCAATTTCCAAGCAATTAAAAACTGTACTGGTAGCCGATCTGGAACTGTTGTGGCTTACTCGGCCTGGCGCCATAGGGCCTGCGGCTGACCACTTGCTGCTCGTCAAGCAGGTTGTCGGCCTTGAAATAAATCCTGCCATACTGGTCAAGATCATAACTGGCGGACAGATCAAGTACCGTATAGGCCTTGGTGGTGACACCAGCCAGAGGCAAGTCATCATTATTGGCCAGTTGTCCCGATACTTCTCTCATCTCATCGATATATCGGCCGATCAGGTTCACTTCCCAGGCATCGGCTAAAAGGCCAATGCTGGCGGTCAGTTGATTTTCCGGCAGGTAAGGCAATTCATCACCGGCCTTGATTTCCCCCCACATAGGGAAGTCGGAAGAAAAATCGCTTTTAAACTCGGAAGAAGTATAGGTGTAAACCAGAGACAGTGGCACTTCCCAGCCATTATCAAGCTGTGCCGTGTAACTGCTTGACAGTTCGATACCGTAAACATCTACTTCGCCGCCGTTGAACTCGGCATCCAGGCTGTCACCACAACTGGCGGCGGCCGAGAATGAGCAGCTTTCCTTCAGGTTTTTAATATCATTGAAGAAAACGACCAACTCGGCCTTGGCATTGCCGTCGTTATAACGGCCACCCACTTCATAGTTGATGCTGTTTTCTATATCTACGCCTGGCCCTTCCTGAGGGCTGGTAGGAACAAAGCCTTCGTGAATGCCAAACAGCAGGCCGGCGCTCTCGCTCAGGGTATAAAAACCACTGATACTGGGCAGCCAGATACTGGATTCTTTCTTAAACCAGTCGCCTTCCTTACCCGGTTTTTTGTTCTGGTACAGGGAGTCGAAAAACTCGCCGCGAATACCAAAGGTTAAGTCCAGGGCATTGATGCTGATGGTATCCTGCATAAACACGGATATAGCATCGGTTTCTTCCAGGTTTGTGGTGGTGGCTGCAATGCCATTACCGTCGGAAATCAATTGAGATGATTTCATGAAATAGGCATCTTCGGTATGAAAACGCTTGATTTGATCCTGGTGAAAGCGCACCCCGGTATTGAACTTATGCTCAAAACCCAACAGTGAAAAGCTGGTGTGTAGCTCACTTTGGATACCCTGAGAGTAATACTCGCGATAGTTATCGCCGAGGATGATTTTTTCATTCTCATCCACAGAATCCCTTTGTCCGGTCAATATCTGGTAATAGGGAGCATTGGCTTCACTTCTGGGATCTGAGAGGATTTCCAGTAAATCAGGGGCTGCGATAAAACTGCCGCCCTTAAAGCCGTTGATCTTATACCAGGAGCGCTCAAAGTTATTGCGATAGAGGCGGGTAGTGACATCGAAATTATCTATGGCGATAAAGTGGGTTAGCTGGACTTGCTGGTGATCCCAGTCCATCAGGTCATTCTGGCTGGCAGCGTAACGGCGGTTGGGGTTTTGGCCAAAGTCTTGGTCGGTCAAGCCAAGGTAGGTTTCATCAGATTTTTCCGAGGCAAAGGCGTACTTAAGCTCGACCAGCTGTGTGGTGCCATTGGTGGTTAAATCATATTGTAGCTTGACCATGACATCGTCTTTTTTAAAGCCGGTGTCACCGCCTGTATCCAGCTCCTTGTAACCGTCTGCCTCCAGATGTATTCCTTCGATCAGATAGCCGAAGTTGCCATTGGTGTTGCCATAATAGCCCTTGGCCTTGGCCAAGCCGTCACTACCGGCGGCAATGTCTATCATGCCTTCGCTGCCATCGGGAACTTGGCGAGTGGTCATATTAAGGGCACCTGCAACCGTATTCGGGCCATATTTGATGGCGGCCGGACCTTTAAATACTTCCAGTGAGGTCATCTTGCTCATCATGGGGAAGTAATAGGCGGCGGGGGCCGAGTAGGGGGCAGGGCCTATTAGCACACCGTCTTCCATTACGGTAATTTTCTTACTACGCTCGGGAGTGGCACCACGAAAACCTATATTCGGTCTTAGGCCGTAACCGTCTTCCTCACGGATATTGACACCTGGTACGCTGTAAAGCACACGGTTAATATCGTCGAACTTGAATTTTTCCAGCTCAACTTCGTCGATCAGGGTGGCAGAGCCGGCCTCTTTCCTTAACCTGTCGCTGTGGCCTATGATCTGAATTCTTTCTGTCAGTTCTGCTGCTGCGCTTTCCACCTGTCTTTTTAGTTCGTCTTGCGCAAGGGATTGACCGCTTAAACAGGCGGTAAAAATCGCCAATGCCAACTTTGACTTAGTTAACTGTGCTTGCATTAGTCATTGTCTCCGGCAGATGTTGCAGGCAACTCAAGTGCCAGGCTGGTAATAAAGTCGGCTTTAAGCTTGTCTGTGATGGCTTTGACTTCGGTATGAGTTTGTTCAATCTTGGCAGGATCTTCTGCCAGAGTCTGCGCCATGCTATTTTCCATGGCGTTAACTGTACTAAGGGCCTGAGTAACGCCAGCTGTCATTTCATTGGCCGTGCTTTCACCACCCACATCGATCAAATAATCGGTAAAACCTATGCCATCCTGACCGGTTAACAGCTTCTCAAAACCTATCAGGTTATTGATGATGTTATTAAGGGAGTGCTGGCTAAATCTGGATTCCACCGCTTCTGGACAGGCGCTTGAGCCACAGCTGTTGGCCTGTAAGCCTAAAGGAATGGCCAGTTTACCGTCTTTGGTGGCGGTATCCAGGTAGAACATGGCATCACTGATACGGTTCACTGCCTCATGTTCGCTGGCAAAGCCGCTGCCTGCTGTGCCGGCCTGTTTCAGCTTATTGGCATAACCATCGCTGGCCAGCCATTGTTGAACCAGGCTAGTGGCGTTATTTTCAATGTCTTTGGCCACTTCTTCGGCAAAGCGACAACGGGCAATTTTACGCTCGGTATCGCTTAGGTTGTTCCAGTCCGGTGGTGGTGCTCCGGCATCACAGCTGTGTCTTAAGTCCTGGTTAAAGAGGAGATAGTCCAGTGCCGCCATGCCCTTTCGAGAAGGGGTGCGCTTGGCGATATCATAGGGCGCGCCATTAACCGTGCCGGATCTGAAATAGACAACATCGTAGTCAACCGAACAGGTCTTTACGTTCGGCCAGGAGTATATTTTATTGCGCAGCAGGCCGTCCTGATCCAATAATGGGCCAAGTAACATGAGTTCGGCCTGTTGCCAAACGTCCATGGCGGCGCGCCACTGGGTTTGTGCTGCTTCTTTTGCCAAGGTTAGCGCTTGCTCGTCAATTGCTTCGTTGGCAAAGGCCTGTTCGGCACCGCAGTAATCACTAACCGCTGTTGTCTGTAATTGGGCCTGGCCTTGAAATGCTTCAAAGGTTGGCGAAATTACATTGTCGGTCAGATTTGTGATCAGCGCCAACTGGTTAAAGTCTGTATTAGTATCTTTATCTTGGCTGAAATCCGGACCGGCGCTGCTGCTGGTGTCCTGATTACAGGCGCTTAATGCAAGCGTCGCCACAATGGCTAAAGACAATAACTTGGGTTTTGAATGCAACACGAAAGTAAACCTCTAAATATAAATAAAGCCTGGACTATTGCTAGCCCAAGCTTATGGTTTCTATAAAATGTTATAAGCTACTGATAGATTACCAGTTTTGAACATTTTCTTCATCAAAAGATAATGCCTCTTGGATAATATCACGGGCCGCCAATAGGTCAGCCTGATAGGCAGCAACATTATCTGCCGAATCCAATACCGGCGCATCGGCCATTAGGTTATGGATTTGGGCAAATTGCTCATCGCTGATTTTTGAGTAAGGGTTAAACTGTAAACCTAAAGCAAAGCCTTTCATTTCAGAGAAGTGCTTGGCCAGGTTAGGATAGTTGAAGTCATCCGTACCAAAGTCGGCTAAATCAGCATGAGTATCATTGATATAGTGAACCACTGTTGCGGCAATGGCACGCTCCCAACCGTCAACGGCGATATCACGCTGTGCGATTAATGCGGCCATTTGATCGTCGGTCAATGCCATGCCGGCATTGTCATTAATGATCTTACGGCCTTCAATAAAGGCTTCCATGATTTGCTTGGTGTAATCGGTCGGATTAGTGTTGCCGGCCGTGCCACGGTCACGCTTGGCGGCATTAGCGGCATTACCGAGGATCACTTCTGATTTCAGATCGAATACGCCGTCACCGTCGCTGTCGTGCTTACCATTCCAATCGCTACGCCCGTCTTCGTCCGATTTGACCTTGCCGGCAATTTCGTTGTCGTTATAAGCCAGGTAATCACGTGCCGCACCAAAGTAACCGAAGCCTTCATCGAATTGATGCTCCAGCTTGGTGTAGGCTTTAGTACCGCCGTCTTGGCCAATATTGTCAGTAGTCAGGCCTTTGCCTTCAGTGTCTTCACCCAGGTAGTCGCCAGTTGCTTGCGAGTAGGTAATACTCATCAACAGGAACTTTTGGATCAACTGCTTAAGGTCGGTACCGTCGGTGTTAATGTAAACCTTAGTGATGTCTTCACCTGTTACCGCTTGGCGTACAACACCATTTAGGTGCTGCTCTGCATTGTCGGCCAACTGACCAAAGAAAGTATCGATCAAACCTTCAGGAGTCGTCTGTGTGCTCCAGCCTTTAAAGTCGCCATTGTTCCAGTCTTTTTCCTGGCCACCCATATCATTACCGGCAATTTTACCAACCAGGTTTTTATGTGAGCCTGAGATATCGGCAATAAAACCCTGCTTGGCTTCCATAAAGGTAATAGGGAAGTTATCGTATTGCTCTTCCGTGGTGCGGAAGTATTTGTTCAGTTTGTTGATAACATCTTCGCGTGACGTCAGGGTGCCATCGTCTAGTTCTGTTTGAAGCTGGTTGCCAATATAATGATTCAATTCGGCAATCAAGGCTTGGCGAGCTGTCTGGCCGCTGTAGGAAACGCTTGAGTCGCCGTCGATAAACTTGCTGTTAAAGGCATAAGTATCTAATAGGTCGGTAACACTGATGGTTAACGACTTGGTAAAGGCCAGGCCGCCATTATCCGTTACTGTTACGTCAAGATCAACTGACTGAGTCGTCTCATAGTCAAAGGCAACGTTGGCAGCCAATGATAATTCATTGCCGCTTACCGCAAATCTTTCATCGCTTACACTGAAGGTAAAGGTATCACCGGCATTGGCATCCGTAGCAGAAAGCGTGCCGACTACGGCCGCTGTATCATTTTCGTTTACGCTGGTATTGCTCAGGCTGATATCTGTGGGTGCCGTGTTAGTTGGAGTAACAGGCTCATCAGAACTGCTGGAACCACCACAGGCCGTTAGTGTAGTTGTTGCTACAAGGATAGCCGCGCTAAGTAGACTTTTTTGAAATTTCATTAGATCACCGTGTTTCAATTTAGTTATTTTTTATATCGTTAAACGTAAATTTTTGTAATTTCGCGTATATTAAACGCGAACAATTACCAATGCAAATGAGAATGACTTCTATTTATATTGTTTTTAGTAATTTCCTTGATATTTATCAAGGAAATTACAATTTATTTTTATTTTTTGAGTGAGTTTGTGACATAAATCACAAATGTTGGGCCTGAAATTTGGACTGAGTGTGGCCTAGGTAGAGATGCCTAAGCTTTCTTTTTACCTGCTAAATTGAAGGCCACTTTGAAGTTATTAGTAATAAAGCAAGTTTTATTTTGGGCCAGGCTATGCATAAGGAATATACTCGAACGGTGTGCAGTAGGGGCTTTTTATCCCGATAGGGATCATTCTTTCAAAATAAAAGCCCGCATTTTGCGCCAATTTTTTAAAAGCATTACCACTTTTAATATTAGTGGACTAAACTTAACGGGTTAACTTTATACCAAGTGAATTAATTGATCACTTAGCGAGAGTTAAAAGGCTTAGAGGCAAGGCATTGATTGCCGAGAATGGTTATTCAGGACAATTGCTCCTGCATTGTCTAATTACCTACATCCATGTAGGGCCCTTGTCAAAATCAAAACGTAAGCATATAAGCCTTTTAAACTCGCCCTTTGGGAGCTCATTAGCAAGCTGATAACATCACAAAATTAATGAAATATAGAATAACTATGTTTAAATAATTTTGTTTGTTCTAAGCTCGCTAATGCAGCTCTAAGTTGGTCAATTTATTATTTCAATTGGTATTACAAGGAATGTAGCCAATGAATGCCTATCAAAACAGAAGACTGAATCAACTTATCGATAAGCTTGTCGAGCATAAAATAACGCGCCCCGAATATATGGAATATAAATATCTGTGGGAGTTACTCAGGGCCGAATCCGTTAAGGTGAATCACTCTGCTACTGAGGAATTACAAACCAACGGGCACTCCGTCAATTAGATAAATAGTCAAAACTCAAAACGACCACCCAAGCAGGTGGTTTTTTTATGTTGTTTTTTACCCGTATTGGTGACAATAATCTCTTAGTTATCAGTTCACTCTATTTGTATGTTACAGAGAATTTTCGCTTTACCTGGAATTAGTATGTTAACAGAAGAACAAAATAAGAAATTTGGCCAGGATTTTGTTGAAAGGTACCTGTCCCATGGCTTTGGCTCCATGACTAAATCCGAGATAGATATTCTGGTGTTTCATCTGATCTCCGAGTCGGCACAGATCAAAGGCAAGTCCAATTACCAGGTGGCAAACTTACTGAGGATCACCGAGTCCAGAGTTAAGTCCCTTAGGCTAAACGCCTCGCTAAAATATGCTCCGGCCAATCATAAGGCCGTGCTGGGTGATATAGTGATGCGCATTATCGAGGAAATGCAAAAGCCCGACTTTGAGGACAGGCTGGTCACCATTACCCTAGAAAACCCGGTGGAACAAAGGGAGTTTGAACATGCGGCCAAGCTTGCCGGCAGGAATATTGAATACGGCCTGAACCGTGAACTACTCAAACTGTCGCCCCTGGCCTTGTTTGAAATTATCATGGCCAACCTGGAAAACCCCGAACGGGAGTTTAAGGCCATAATACAGAGCAGCATTAAGGAAAAAGATTTACAGGAAAAACTTATCAGGGACAGCTTAACCATGAGACAAAGGATCAATGAGCTAGGGGAGGAAATCAGCGGTAAATCTGGCTTGATCGGCCTGTTACTCAGCGCAGGAAAGGCCTTAACGGGCTGACTCTAGGCAATGGCAGATTTATATAATTTACAGCGCTTTCTTGATGCCCAGTCAACTATTTATTCGCAAGTTGTAACAGAGCTCAAGCATGGCAGTAAAAGAAGCCATTGGATATGGTTTATCTTTCCACAGCTTGATGGCTTGGGTTATAGCCAAACCGCCACTTATTACGGGATAAAGTCTATTGATGAGGCCAGTGCCTACCTGGAACACCCGATACTGGGCGAGCGCTTAAGAGAGTGTGTTCGGCTGGTGCTAAATATCAAAGGAAAAACTGCCCACCAGATATTCGGTTCGCCGGATGATTTAAAATTTTGCTCGTCCATGACCTTGTTTCAGCAGGCCAGCCCGGATGATAGCTTGTTTGCCAAGGCGCTTGAGCAGTACTATCAAGGAAAGGTGGATACAAGGACCTTGCAGCTGCTTGGCAGAGGTTAAAGCCTGTTAGCCTCTTTTTTGCCTTTTTTATCTATCGGCGGGTTATTGATATTGACGAGATGATTTTCTTATTGCGGCAATAACTCTAGTCCGTAAACAGTATATAGCGCCCCTTGCCTGCCTGCTTCGCTTGATACAAGGCATTATCGGCATTGGACAGTAAATGCTGGCGAATGCATTCAGCCTCTGTACTACCGGCTATTCCTATGCTGATGCCGACACTGACCTCAGTTTCATTAATGGTGATGGGTTTGGATACGGTATTTATTACCCGCTGAAAGATTTTCGCCAGGTTTGCTTCCGTGATGGCAGAGGTGATCAATAACACAAATTCATCGCCGCCAAATCGTGCCAGAATATCATGGCGACGAAAGCAGCTTAGTAAGCGCTCGGCCGTGGTTTTTAATACAAAGTCGCCACAGTTGTGACCAAAGGTGTCATTGATTTGTTTAAATCCGTCCAGGTCCATATAGGCCAGGTAGATTGTGCCGGACTCCCTTGCCGCCCTTGAAGCCGCCAGGACGATTTGATCCGAAAAAAACTTGCGGTTATATAGGCCGGTCAGATTATCATGAAAAGCTTCATAGGCCAGCTGCTCCTGCAACTCTTTGCTTTTGGCGATTTCCTGCTGCAGTGAGGCCAGGGTTTGCTCAAGCTCAGAGGTTCTGTCCTTGATTTTTACTTCCAACTGTTCCTTGTATTCTTCCAACTCGCTTAGGGCGCTCGTTAATTCGATATTTTTATTAAATAAAAAAATGGCGGCAGCAATAACATTGCTAATAAAGCTTAGAATTTCAATGTCTTTATCATCGTACTCGTTAGTCTTTCGATAGGACTGAACAACGAAACTGCCTAAATATAGCCCCTTGTGTTGTAACGGGAAACACAGCCATTGCTTGGGAATTGTCCCTATCATGGTGACTTCATCGCGGGAAAGTAACTCGTCAATTTCAGGTTTTTTCAAACAGACTATTTTTTTCTTCTTAATGGCATAAAAAGTCAAGGTTGAAAAAATATCATCTAGGGGCACCTTGTTGAGTTCTTCCTCGGACATGGTATCGATAACGTCACGATAGAAAGGAAAGGTGACATATCTTTCATTGTAATTGAGCAATACCACGAAAAAATTTTCGGCATAAATTACCGATTGCAGGCTATGGTGGATTGAATCAAGTAAGGCATGAGTCGTGTCGCAGCTGCTCATATAGGAAAAAATTTCATTCATAAATGCGACAGTTGCTGTTTCACTGCTTTGATGCATGCTTTGCGTTGGTCTCTTTGCTGGAATTCAATACCCGGTAGCCACAAATATAGCATAGGTTTTTTTTATCTTGTGATGCAAAACAGAACCAAATGGGCGCTAGGGGCTCTAATGCATTGTTTTATACAGTGAAGAAAATAATTTATTACATCTTTGGCATATTATCTGTTTTTGCCCTGCGGCAAAATATGGCTAAATAATAATAACTAGTGTTAGCCAGTGGGAAAAAAAATGCTTTACCCTTGGCAGGTAACATAAGGAATCATTTAGATTTATGAGTGTTTATAAAAACGCAGCCCTTTGTACATCCGTTCTGTTGACCAGTATGCTTTTCAGTCATGCGGTACATGCCAATAAAGGCAAGCGACTCAAGTTTAACGAATTAACCATAGATGCCCAGGTTAAGCTGACGCACCCTGTGTTTGCCGCTGATCTGATACCTGAACAGGGCAAGGAGCTTGTGGTGTTTGGCGTTGATGAAAAAGAACAGCGCTGGTTGATGATCTATCAATTTAATGAAGAAAATCAGCAATATTCAATATTAAAAAAGCATTCATTGCCTAACAATTTGCATGCCTTCGATATTACCCAGCCCTACCAGGGGCAATTGCAGAAGTTATACTTTTTAACCAGTAACAAGCTGTATCAATATCAGGCCAGTGAGCAACCGCTAGCACCCGCGCTAAGGGAAGTCTCGGATATCAGTACCTTGTCTCTTAACGACAAGCCCCAGTATATGAGGCGTTCGCGTTTTACCAAAGATCTAAATAAGGATCAGTTGGACGATATTATTCTCTCGGACTTTTCCGAAACTCACCTCTTGATCGCCCAGCAGGACAATAGCTTTAAGCAGGAGTCCTTACCCATCAAGCCGCAAATAAGATCCGGCAATGATTCGGTAACTTACAGTGAAACCAAGCTGTATTTTGCCGATATTAATTTTGATAAGCAGCCCGATGTCATCAGGGTGGGGGAAGGTGAGCTGGAAATCTACTTGCAGACCGAACAGGGGAAGTTTGATACCGAACCCAGGTACCAGAAAATAGACAGTGAGATCAGTGGCATTGACTGGTGGAACAAGCGCGGCGCCGATGGCGAAAGCTTAGATCAGAGCAACCTGGTCTATAAGAAAATTGAAGAGCTAAAGGACATCAATCACGACGGCATTACCGATATGGTGGTGCGTTATACCCAAAGCTCGGGCGTGCTGGACAGGGCCAATGACTATGAGGTTTACTTGGGTGAAAACAGGCAGGGTAATCTGGTGTTTCCTGATAAGCCCAACAGTGTTATCTCTGCCGATGGTACTCTGACCGGCTTGGAGTTTGTCGATATTGATAACGATGAAAAGTCCGAGGTAATGCTGGCGGGCTTTGATATCGGGCTTACCCAGATTATAGGTGCCCTGATGTCGGGCAGCATAGATCAGGATGTCCATGTTTTTAAGATGGATGAGCAGGGGCGCTTTGATAAAAGGCGCAAGGCGTCAAAGGAAACTGAGTTGAGCTTTAGCCTGAGCTCTGGCACCAGTGGCAGTCCGGTCGTTGAGCTTGCCGATCTTAACGGTGACGGCTTTAAGGATTTGCTGCTGTCAGACGGTGATGATGCATTAAAGGCATACTTAGGCGATAACAATACCAAAATGTTTGCCAGATCCAATAAAAAATACAAGATCACCCTGCCGAAAGAGGGCAGCATGCTGACCACGGAAGATATTAATGGTGATGGCAAGGCGGATATTCTGATCAAATATGGCCGCCAGGATGACGAGGAGCTACATAACCAGTTTAAGGTGTTGCTGGCAGAATAACTGATAGGTTAGCTCCTCGCCATCAATTTAGGGGGCTACTTTGCGCCTTAATTTTTCACGGGATTAATGTTTTAACTTCTGGGAGAAGCATTAATCCCGTTTGTTTTCCTGAAAGTTCATTGAAGATAGTTAAAATACCTTTAAAAGCAATTTGCAGACTTTCTCACCATAATCAAATGAACTATATTTTCGGCACCTTTTGATGATAATGGGTAATGCACTTCTTATACTATTCATTTTTGCAGAAATAAACTTCTTATGCTAATTAAAACAATGTGTTACGAGGTGGTTGTGGATGGTTAAAGCTTGCTTGTAACTGAACTAAGCGATATAAATAGCAGAGGCGTATTTGTTTACAACAGAAGCTTTTTATTATGGATTTACCACTTGTACTCAATAAAATTTCTCAGCAAGTTCAACCCTTACTGGGCCAAGGTAAGGTTGCCGATTATATTCCAGCGCTAGCGGGTGTGGACCCTGAACAATTCGCCATGGCCGTTAGTCTTAACACTGGTGAATTTTATGGTGTAGGTGAATATCAGCAAGCCTTTTCCATTCAAAGCATTTCGAAAGTATTTAGTTTTACGCTGGCACTCAGGGAGTATAAAAAGAAGCTTTATCGCAGGGTATGGCGTGAACCTTCAGGTAATCCTTTTAACTCCTTGGTACAGCTTGAGTATGAAGCCGGCATCCCTCGCAACCCGTTTATAAATGCGGGGGCTATTGTCGTTGCTGATTGTCTGCTATCTAAGGCTGGAAGCCCTGAGCAGGCGCTTAACGATATGCTCTCTTTTATTGGCCAAGCCTGTCAGGATAAGGTGGAGATAGATGACCAGGTGGCTGATTCTGAAATGCAATACGGCTCACGTAATGCGGCGTTAGCCAATCTAATGAAGAGCTTTAACAATCTGGACAATGATGTAAGTAGCGTATTAGAGACCTATTTTAAACAGTGCTCCATACGTATGTCGGTACAGCAGCTTTCTCGGGCATTTTTATATTTGTCTAATCAAGGCACAGATCCTATTTCCAACAAGCAATTCCTGACTCCGCCACAGGCTAAGCGGGTCAATGCCTTAATGCTGACCTGCGGTCACTATGATGCGTCTGGGGATTTTGCGTTTCAGGTCGGCTTGCCAGGCAAAAGCGGTGTCGGTGGGGGGATTGTTGCTGTTATTCCTGGCAAAATGGCAGTAGCCGTTTATTCTCCAGGCTTAAATGAATATGGTAACTCCCTCGTGGGTACAAAAGCATTGGAGCTATTTACCACCTACACGGGCTGGTCTATTTTTTAGGTAAGGTTTACAACAAGAGAAGTCTTTAACTAAGAGTTTTCGGCGATTTTATGAGAACATGCGAATTTTAGGGCGGCAAGATGTGCAACATAATCTTTAGGAATTGTTATTAGGCTTGGCCATAACATAGCAGGGACTTCTTCTACTGTATTGACTTATAACAAAAAAAGGTGTGTCACTAACTTGTGTAAAACGATTGAAAACTATAAGGCAGTGAAATGCTATTTGTTTATTTTTATCTAGTGCGACACTTATTGTCGCAAGGGTGGGCTATAGTTTTCTTAATTTGGAATATATTAAGATGGCTCTATGAAAGAACTTCTGCGTCCTCGTCCTGAATTGTTAATTACTGTTGTCGGTATTGGTGGTTGTGGTTGTAACACCATCAATATGTTAAGTGAAAACGAGTTTTCTAACAGTGTTAATTTGATAGCGGTTAATACCGACCTTGCAGTCCTTAACCATACTAATGTTGAGAGTAAAATATTAGTTGGCGAAAATTTAACGAATGGTTATGGTGCGGGGGCGGATCCTGCCATTGGCTTGAAAGCGGCAGAGGAAAGTGAAGACGCACTTCGTCACGCGATCCAGGGCAGTGATATTCTCATCATAACGGCTGGATTTGGTGGGGGCACGGGAACAGGGGCAAGCCCTTTCCTGGCTAAATTGGCTCGAGAGCAAGGGATTAATTGTTTAGCCGTGGTGACTTTGCCATTCGAGTCAGAAAGTAAAATGCGTATGGATTATGCACTACAAGGCATTGCTGATATTAAGGAGCCGGCGCAAGCCTATATTACCTTATCCAACGATTTGCTTTTAAAAGGGTTAGGTGAAAGTGTTGGCCTGTTTTCTGCGTTTAAACAAAGCAATGATGTATTAAAAAACTTACTTACCTCCCTGGTACAAATGTTAACCCAGACCGGTTTTATCAATGTTGATATCAATGACTTTGCCAGAATATTGTCCTATGAGGGGGAGTCGGTGTTAGGTGTAGGGAAAGCCGAAAGTGAAGAGCAAGCTTTCTCAGCATTAGAGCAGGCACTAAATAATCCATTAGTCAGCCTTGCAGATATTGACACCGCACAAGGGGTGATCATCCAGATTTGCTGTAAAAACGAGATCTCACTCGGTACTTATGATGGCTTGATCACACAAGTGAAAAGTAAATTGGTCAATGATGCTGCGCTGGTGATTGCCGGTGTAACCTTAGATCCCGATTTAACTTGTGATATAGAAATTTTACTTATTGCTTCTGGAATATTGTCTGACCCTGATGCTAAGTCAGAGAATAAGGTAAAGACCGCAAATTCAGAGTCTTCCTATCTTGGTGAGGATCTTACTTTTATTAGCGAAGAAGGGGATTACATGGATATTCCTACGGTTGTCAGACAATTCATGGAAAATGAAAAACAAAAGCAACATAGCATTGGAGGGTAACGGCTTAGGTGACAAGGAGCTTAATCGGCTTTGTGGTCGGTATATTTCAATAATAGATCTTGGGCAAGGGCTTTAAAATAGTTTCTTACTGATGCTGGTGCCACAACTTCGATTGAATTACCTAGTCCGCGTAAAAATGCGCGTAACTTTGGGGTGTCGGCAACTTGGGCGGTGATCAATACAGAGTCCGGACGCTCGCTCTCTTCAATGCTTTGATTTTCACTCAATTTCCCGTTGCTAAGGACGAAGTAACTGTCTCGTTTCGCAATTAACTGTAAAGTAATGATTTCACAGCTAGTGTTCGTGGCAAAATACGATTGCTTTACTTGCTCAAAGTCGTAGCCTTGAGGTTTTACAACGGGTTGTTTTTCGACACTGATGTTTTTGATAAAGGCAATGGGAAACTTATAAATCTTACGGTGAAAGCTTCCTATTGAGCATACCAAGGTGGTGACATTGTCTCGTTGAATAATACCCAGAGGGTTAATTTTTGTGTAGCGCTTCCAGATGGGTGGTTTATTCGCAATTAAGTAACGCTTTAGTTCGGCGGAAATTTGCTGCTTATGAAAGAGTGCTTGCTTGATTTGGCTAAGCGCATCTTTATCAGGCAAAGGCAAGGTTACCGGGTTTTGCTCTGTGATCAGCGCGACCGATTTTCGCCAATGTGATACCAGAGAGGTTTGCTCATTCTCTAAAATGGTTTCTGCTTTATCAAAATAGGCGGATAAATCATGTAATGTCGACTCGGGTAATAGGTTTTCTGCCACTTGTTTTAATGTAGAAAAAGCCAGGGCTGAGTTCGCGTCCATTAAAGAAATATTGAGTTTTTTCCAGTTCAGGTTGATTGACCAGCCATAGGGCTTAGATCTTTTGTCTACTTCTAAACCAAAGACACCGAGTTTTTCTATCGCTTCGAGATCTCGCTGCACGGTACGCATAAGCAAGTGGCCATGCCCGTTCTGTTCCAATAATTGCAATAATCGGCGAGTGGTTACCTTTTTGGGGTAGCGTGGAACATAGTCCAGGATATCCAATCTTCGTTGAAAGGCAGTCATTGCTTTTTCTTTTTAAATGTAATCAATTCATAGCGTAGCATTATTGTGCGACAAAAATTGTCGCATTAAGAAAAAATATTTTTCATTTATGGAAGTCAAAATAAAGTCTAAGCTATCAGCACCTGACCCGTTCACCTTGAAATGACTACAGCAAGGTCTATGTCTAAGAATATTTTGAATAATATCAACTGCATTAATAATTTGAGCAATTAGAGCGATGAAATAACACGGAAAACAATCGAAATTGATATAGGTGTAGTTATTGCGTATTCCGGTGATTGGGATCAGTGATTCCGGAGCAACGGGATCACCTAGTGCTTGACGCATGGATGAGTGACTATTTTTACCCTAAGTGATCCCGTTGCGTCAATTCAGATTGTGTTTTTCGCATCGATTTCCCCCTTTAAATTGATCCGGTGAGCGTTGTGCATCAGGCGATCTAAGATCGCATCTGCCAGGGTGTTATCACCGATGGATTGATACTTAACAATTTTGTACTAAACTTAGTCGTGGTAGTATAAAGTAGGATTAAATCCTTACGAGGTTTCTTTCTTTGAGGGTAAAGTATGGCAATGGTAAAGAAAAGTATCACGGTAACAGTTCAGCAAGAGCAATGGATGCAAGCTCAGCTTGCTACTGGCAATTATGCCAGCGACAGCGAATTATTACGAGATTTGATCAGAAAAGAGCAAGTGCGTGCAGCAGAAATAGAAGCGATTCGTATTAAGTTAATCGAAGCTGAGCAAAGTGGTTTTGTCGATAAGTCATCGAATGAAATATTAGCAGGCTTTAAGGAAGAAGCTCGTAAAAATGGGAAGCTATAAACTTAGCGCAGAAGCTGATTTAAAACGCATTTGGTTGCGTGGCCTCGGTGAGTTTGGCGAAGCACAAGCAGATGCATATTATTTCAAGTTCTTTACCCGTTTTGAACAGTTAGCCGAGCAACCTTAGCAAGAAAACTAGGCAATGGCTTATTAACCAAAGCGATGGAGATGTATCCAGCACTCTCGTTTACTTGCTTTGATTGTTTATTTCCAAATCAAGGTGTAATGCCGGAAGGCGGTTTTGGCAATCTGATAGCACTACCGCTGCAATTGATACCAAGGAAACAAGGGAACAGTATTTTCATCGACAGCACCGGTACAGCATACAAAGATCAATGGGCTAAGCTAGCTTTAATTAAGAAAATCGATAGTAAACAATTAGATAAGTTACTCGAACAAATTACTTTGTTTGATGATAAGACAACTGATGGATTAACAGACACGCCATGGAAGAAACTATCTCACATTGCTAACGATGCTATTGCTAATTGCCCTGACAAAATAGCATTGGTCATTGCAGATCAACTTTATATACCTATCGACAAACTCCCCGGAAAATTAACATCTAGGTTGAAACAATTAGCGGTATTTTCAAATCCAGAGTTTTATGCTTCAAGCGAAATGAACGTATTATAAATGATATAGTTGCCAGCGTTGCAGATAATGGAGCTGTTATGGTCTTAACGGAAAGAAAAGAGCATATCGAAATTCTTTCTGAAATGCTTACTAAAGCCGATTTGTCAGTTGTAGAGCTGCATGGCGGTATATCTGCTAAGCAACGGCAAGAACGTATTATAACCTCAATTATGTCTTATCCAGAATTGAGGTTAGTTAACGGTTTAGTCACTCTAGCCATCGTACCCTCTGTTTTAGTGTTACTAAAAATAGTGGATTTTAGGAACCGTTAGTGGATGCAACTGGATATTAATATGGTTTAACTTGTTGATTTTAAACTGAATAAAGTGTTTGTGCGGACGTTTTTGGAAGAAGAGATGGTGGCCCTCCGTCATCTGAACTTGCTTTATATCTTCTTGATAACTAATAATTATGTATTTAATCTTGTTTTTCAGTGTTACTTCGTGTGTTACTAAAAAAAAGCGTACTAAATGCGTCTGAACGGGGGGAGCAAATTTGCAAATTACTTACTAAAAGTTAACCTCAAGGGCTATTAAGAACATTATCAAGTATTCCTCAACCCTCTAATTTAAAATATACACCATAGCGATTTTCTATGAAACCTAATGCTCAGGATTGACGGTAAGCTTTAATGTGTATAATTACAGTTGTCTAACTGCTCTTTCAGTACCCCCCCCATTTGAAGGCAGCTTAGTGCAACAAAAACTTGTTGTAATGAAGCTAATATTCTGTGCTTATCTGGAATAACATGTACCTTATAAAGTCAAAGCCCTATGTATAAACTAATTGTGTACTTTTTTGGAGTGAAATCAAAAAACTCATCATCAAATATTGCCAATTAACTCTTATTCTGTATATTGGTGTTGTAACATATAATTTAATAGTTATATTACTGTTATACATTATAAAAAATAAATTAAATAATCATTTAAATGGATCTTTTATGAACCTTCGTTTAGCAATTGCTTCAGCTTTTATTATCACAGTCACGATCTCAGGTTGTAACTCAACACCAAAAACTAATGCTTCAAAAATGGGGATGAATATTCCATCTTGGGTGACAAACCCCGTGGTTGAAAAAGGGTTGGCGGCAGCTTCTTGTGTTACGGCTTCCAATAGTTTTGCCATGGACAAGTCACAAGCTGCGGCACAAGCAAGAAATGAATTAGCTCAGCAATTGGATACTCGAGTGGCTAGTTTGCAAGAAGAGTATGCTAGAAAAGTATCAAACGTTGACGAAGCAGTTAGTACCACAACATTCCTATCGACATTGACCCAATTGACGGATCAAGCATTACAAGGCTCTAAAATTACTAAAGTTGATTACGCTCAAATGGGGGAGCAAAGAAATCTTTGTGCCCTAGTGACTATTTCAGAAGAATCTAGCAAAGCCTTGTTTAAAAATATTATGAAAAAAGTGCCGGTAAAACTGGATCCTGAAAACGAAACCTTAATGTACTTGAATTTTTTAAAATCTGAAAATAGCCCTAAGTAAGGATACAAATGTGGTTAACAGTGTAGATGCGTCTGAAAATGTAGATTCTAGCGCAGAGGAAAAGACTAACTCTCGATTTTATAAAGCTGCTACAACTATTGGTGTTGGCTTTTTAGCGCTGGGACAATGGGGGGACACCAAAGATGTGTTAACCGATGCCTGGGTCTTGGGTTGGTCCAATTTTTCCCATAAATATGAATATGAGGCATTAGAAAAAATTCAGGTTGGAAGTAATCTTAGGTATGTCAAAACTCACTTTGGCCAACCTAAACTCATAAAAAAAAGTAAATACAATGATACTTTGAATTTCGTTTATTACTTGGAAGATAAGTTTATATTATCGCTCATTTTAGAAGGGGAGCGAGTGAATGGTTATACAGTAACCTCGTTGACGGAAGACTTTGTTCCTAACCTACTTCAAGAAAACTTTGATAATAGCCACAAAAACACGATTGCCTCTAATTACGACCAAATAGCAGATTTCACCTTGGATTTTAATAACGTGGAATATTTATTAGTTCGCGAGGAGTTGGGAAAAGATAAGTTGTTTATTAGTCGTTACTTAGGCTCTATTGGATACCATAGCGATATTAACATATCAGAAGAACAACTTAGAATTCTGTATGAAAAACTTAACGTGGATGAAGAGAATCCTTCTATTTTAGCTGAAACCAAAAAGTTAACCCAAGTTGCACGTAATAACTTCTATGGTATTGGTGAGGTCGACTTGTCCGTGATTGCAGACTCTGTTTTGACAAATTTCGAATATTCACTGTATTACAATAAATAATATTACAAGGATATTTTGTGAAGCTTCTTACTAAATGGATAGTTCTTTCTATTGTTTTGCTTGTCGCTATATCTTCAAGGGTAGCGAGTGCTGAACAGTCAAATAAATTTGCAGAATTTAAAAAGTTAAAAAATAAACAATATCATGACTTTAAACGAGATTATCTGTCTCGATATGAGGCCTATAAAAAAGATATAATTGAAAAGTGGGGAGTCGCCGAACTTAGCTCAAACACAGAGTACATTTCATATAGTGAGGATAAAAACATAAAGGTTATTGCTGACTTTGAAAATGATACCGTAGAAGTAAGTGTACAAAGTTCAGATAAGTTGGACAAAAGAGATATAGCTAAGTTTGTAAAAGAAACGATGATTTCTACTTTGAATGTAGCACCCAGTGCAGTATTACAAACGAATGAGGAATTTAATACATCTCCCAATAATGGCAGCGAATTTATGCGAAAGCCTGTCGTTGTGAATGAGAAAGTTATGCAAGACAGCGTTCTCTCACATTTAGGAGTTGAAAGCAAAGAAGCTTTAGAAGAAGTGTTAAAGGATATTGAGGAAATTCCAGCTAAAGATATTGAAAATAACACAGTTAAAAGAACCCAGAAAAGACTTTCTAAACAAATAGCTGCGTTAGAACATTTTGTTGAGCGGGAAGAAGTTGGTGATGAAAGAGTTACCCAAAGCCTAAAAGCGATTAAAACACTTAGAAAACAAATAAAAACTGTTGAAGAACGAAAGGCAGATATATCTAAAAAAAATGTTAAATCTTATAAAGTTAGTTTAAAGAGAGAGCGTTTTGAAAAAGCGAGGAAATATTTTGCTTTTGTTAATCAATACGCTGAGAAATGGCAACTTGAGAAAGAAATGTTATTGGCTATTATGGAAACCGAAAGTCACTTTAACCCTTTAGCAAAATCACACATTCCTGCTTTTGGTTTGATGCAAATTGTTCCAGCTACTGCGGGAGCAGATGTCAATCAAAAAATATTTTCAATTACAAAAAAGCCAACCGCAGAACAACTGTATGATGGTGAGCAAAATATAAAATATGGTAGTGCATATTTTAATATTTTAATGACTCGTTATTTAGCTGAAATTACAAATAAGGAAAGCCGGTTGTATTGTGCTATTGCTGCGTACAATACGGGAATAGGTAACCTTTCCAGGGCCTTTAATAGTGGCAAAATTGGCCGTAAGAAAGCTATTGAAAAAATTAATCAATTATCACCTGAAAAAGTCTATGAAGTCATTACTAATAAAACACATACGGAAACGCAAAGATACTTGGGGAAGGTGTTAAAAAGTAAAGAATACTTCTCAGGACATGTCGGCACTATATAGGTAAATACTGTGAAAAAAATGCTGTGTCTAATACTTCTCATCAATGCAATAACAGTTAATGCATATGCTAAAGAATTGCCGACGGACACTAAAGAGTATGTTTATGGTCTGGGTGAAGATAATTCCTATGAAAGAGCACAGCAGGCAGCCTTAGCTAATATCGCTCAAAAATTATCTACAAGGGTTAAGTCAAATACTGAAATAACTCACCGTAAAGAGGGAAAAAAGGCAAATACTGTAGCGATTAACAACATCCTATCTTACTCTCGTGATATTGAGCTTCCTAATGTTGAAGTAATAGAAAATAAAGAAAAAAATGGTATATGGACAGTTGTTGTAAAGGCTAATCGAAAAAATATTCAGATCGCATTAAAGCATCAGCTTAATAGTTTAAATGAAGATTTGTTATTTGTACTGGATGAATTTCGAAGTAGTTACGGCCCTGCTTGTTATTACTCATTATCTGAAAAGGCCTCTTCTAGAGAAAGGCTAGTTGACTTGATCCCTGCGTATGTTGGAAGTGGTATTAATGATGATATGGAACAGGAATTTTACATTACAATACAGCTGTTTGATAAGACTTTTGCTAAATGTGAAAAAAGAAACAAATATCGCTTGAAATTTTCTAAGCCTGTAAGCACTACCTTTAACAATGACGTAAGAAAGTTTCTTAAATCCAAAGGATTTGTTGTTACTAAATCGACAAAAAATACTGGTGAAATTCACTTCAATCTACAAGTTAAGCAATCATTTGCCTACAACAATCATTTATCAATAATTGCTGCTGAAGTTATCGTTATGGATGAGCTAGAAGAAATTCGCTATGAAGAGAAGTTCAAGGTTAAAGGGTCGTCATTCAACTCGAAAAGTGATGCTTTAACGCGGGCACAAAGTAATCTGCTTAAGAAAATTAAATCAACAATTTAAGTCGTTTTATCTAAGGGAATATAAATGAAAAGTTATAAACTGTTAGCCGTTTCTACTGCCTTGTCACTACTGTTAAGTGCCTGTGGCTCAACTCCTCCGCCAGCATTGCCTACTTATCCAGATGTCAACATTGCTTCTTTACCTGGTGTTCCTGAAAATATGGGTTCTGTAATTGGAGGCAAGCTTTTGGTTGTTCCAGGGGTTAAAGCTGATGTTCCTGCGTATATTCAAGAAACTTTTACAGATGATGTTAGAGAGTTTGTTGTTGCTAGTGGCTCTGAGGTTATTGATAGAAATATGGCGGAGCGTTTTAAAGAAGAAATTCAGCTCAAAGAAAATTTGTCTGAAGATTATGAAGCGTATGAAGGACCAGTAGAAGCAAAGTTTTTAGTCATTCCGACAATAACAAATTATTCATATGGTAGCGAATATGAAAAGGCTTACACTACTACAACCAAAAAAGGCGAAACCATTCGTCATGATGCAGAATGTGATTATCGTGGCAGCACCAAAGGTAATATTCAAATTCGTTCACTACCTTCAATGAGGCAGGTATTATCGCTAAACCTATCAGCATCAGCATCCTCATCTCAAAAGAATCCTTCTAGCCGTAAATGTAAAGAGGCTGGCTTAATTAATGGAGTAATCGCAAAAGCAATTGGGGAGATGTTGGAAAAAGGTGATAACAACTATATAACGTTGAGCAAGTATATCGGTTCCCAGGGAATTATTACTGCAGCAAAGTCAGTAAATGGTGAGCTTTACTTTGAGACAAGTTTGGGTCGAATTCATGGTGCTAAAGCGGAAGAGCCAGTGGCAATTTACCAGGAAATGGAAGGAGAATTAGTTAAGATATCTACAGGAAAATTGGTTGATAGAGATAATATTTACAATAAAAAATCTTTTATAACGGTAGATAAAGATGCTGCTGGCCGTATTAAAAGAGGGATGATAGTTATGTTATCTGGCGAATGCGCAAACATTATGTGTTCGTTAAAAACTAGTGTAAATGGCGCTATTAAATCTTTGTCAGCTAATGAATAGAGTTAACTAATATAGGGGAGAAAGTTTTTTCTCCCTTACATCTTTATGAAAACAAAACAAGAATTAGAATTTTTTATTGAACAGCTTACTCCATTTAAACGCATTATTATTCAGGCCCATGACTTCCCTGATCATGACGCTGTAGCATCATCATATGCTCTAGCGGAACTCCTAGCTCAATTTAAAATAAGTACTGAGATTGTATATAACGGAGAAATAGACCGAATCTCGCTAACTAATATGATTGATTGGTTAGACATACCTATAGTTCATTGCTCATCCATACAATTAACGCCAGCAGATAAAATAGTTACTATTGATGGTTGTGTCGGTGAAAAAAATATAACCGATATACCTGGCGAAGAAATAGCTGTCATTGATCATCATACGGTTATTGCTTCAAAACAACTTTGGTATCAGGATATAAGACCTAATTATGGTGCAACTGCTACAATTATATTTCAATATTTTCAAATGCTTGGTAAAGAGCTCTCCAATAATGCAGCCAGTGCATTGCTTGTAGGCTTGAATATTGACACTGCGAATATGACGCGAGGCTTTTGTGGGGAAGATCTAAAAGCATTTGTTGCACTAAATGTTAGAGCAGATTTGGAATTGGTGAATAAAATTGGTCGAAACTCATTATTACAACATGAGTTGAATAATTTTAAAGATGCATTTAGCGTGATAAGTGAATACTCAGGCATTGCAATGGTGCTGCTCGATAAGCCATGCGCCAAAAATATGCTTGGCATTATTGGGGACTTTTTGCTTTCGGTTAATGAATTTGATGTTGTCATTGTAGGGGGGAAGCATAATGATAGTTTGCAACTATCATTTCGTTCAGAGTGCCCTAAAGTGGATGTGGGCGAATTAGCACGAATTGTACTCAATCAAACGAACAAAGGGTTTGGTGGGGGTCATAGTCATATGGCTGGTGGTATAGTCTTACCAGAATACGTCGCTAATTTTATTAAGCCTAATCAGGTATTTTCGCCATTTTTAGAGCAAATTACAAAATGGCGCAGTTTATTGTCATAGGAAAGAGATTTTGGAAAAAATATTTGAATCATTACTCTGGAATAGCCGTATAGTCCTAGTCTTTGGTGTACTTTCGTGCGTCATTACAGGAGTTGCACTAATTGGCCTAGGTCTATATGAAGTTGTGCATTTACTTTTTGCATTATTTGATTATTTGTTGGTGCAGACAGCAGATGTGTCTAGAGATAATATTGTTTTGTATGTCGTTGAAATTTTAGATACCTTTTTATTATCCTCTATTCTCTTTATCTTTTCTTTTGGTTTGTATGAGCTATTTATTAGTCCCATTGAAAGCAGTAGACAGCACACATCGAAAGCATATGAAATTAAAACAATTGATCAACTAAAAGCAAAGCTTGGCAAGGTGGTCATTATGCTACTGGTTATCAAAGTATTTGCTTTTCTAGTAGAAATTAAACCTCAGAATATGTTTGAAATGTTATATCTTGCAATAATAGTTTTATTAGTCTCAGTAAGCTTATGGCTTGGGCATTCAAGCGATAAAAGCCAGTAAGTTTGCTTTGCTTATTAGATCAGTGTGTTGCCTTTGTATGAAGGGTAATTTATCGGTGGCTTGAGTTTTTATATTTCACATGCATAGTTAGGTTTATGTCAACTATTATTGATGTAGTGAAAATATATTAGCTTACTAAGTACGGTAGAGTTGGTTCGTTCTGTAGTATTAGCAGACTTATCTTATTAGCTCAAGAAGGCCTCATCTACTACCTAAAGTAAGCGTCCGGTAAACAGCGCCTAGCCCAGTTTCACCTGCCAGGGTAGCATGGTATCCAGGTTAGGATTGGGTTTGGGGAGTTCAGATAACAGGTGCATGAGGTAATCAAAGGGGATCAGCCCATTGGCTTTGGCCGTTTCTATGATGCTGTAAAGCATGGCGCTGGCATGAGCGCCGCGAGCCGTATTGGCAAACAACCAGTTTTTGCGGCCAATGACGAACGGCTTGATGGCGCGCTCGGCGCGGTTATTGTCGATGGTAAGCTGACCATCTTCCAGGTAACGTTCAAGCTTATGCCACTGATTCAAGGTATAGTTGATGGCCTCACCCAGCTTGCTTTTCGCCGCGACTCTGGTGTGGGATTGCTCCAGCCATCGGTGCAGCTTATCCATCAGGGGGTTGGCAAGTTGCGCTCGCTGTTGCCGCTTGTCTGCTGGCGATTTCTCCTTGAGCTTGCTCTCAATGCCGTAGAGTTTTTGTATCAGGCTCAAGGCCATATCCGCCTTACCGGTTTTGCCTTTGGGCTGGGCTTTTTTGGCCTCGATAAACTTACGGCGGGCATGAGCCATGCAGCCCGCCAGGGTGGCTTGGGTTTGCTCATAGCCCTGATAACCGTCTACTTGTAAGTAGCCGTTATAGCCTTCCAGATAATTGACCGGGCACGCGCCCGCCCGACTGGCCTGGTAGTCGTAAAGCACGATGTTGGCGATGGCACTGCTTTTATCTGGCGAGTCAGTGCCCGTGCAATAGAGCCACATGTAGCAGGTCGACTTTTCTTCCTTGATAACATTCAAGGTGGTTTCATCGGCCTGTATCACCGGCTGTTTAAGTAACTCAGTTTTGAGCCGTTCATATAACGGCTCAAGCAGGTGCGCCATCTTTATCATCCAGTCCGCCATGGTTTTGCGGCTTAACTCAATGCCGTATTGCTTGAACAGGCTTTCCTGACGATAAAGCGGTAGACCATACTGATATTTGCTGGTGATGATTTGGCTGAGCTGCGTATTCCGGTGATTGGGATCAGTGATTCCGGAGCAACGGGATCACCTAGTGCTTGACGCATTGGATGAGTGGCTAGTTTTACCCTAAGTGATCCCGTTGCGTCAATTCAGATTGTGTTTTTCGC
>Ga0213837_1000553_pt1 | contig 35100 bp, 28 predicted proteins | sample SWPATP12_FD_160572 | JGI IMG/M metagenome (GOLD analysis project Ga0213837, IMG submission 160572) | Coastal seawater microbial communities from Marineland, Florida, United States - SWPA TP1 #2 | ecosystem: Environmental > Aquatic > Marine > Coastal | place: USA: Florida | collected 2016-08-06
CGCTAATCTTTTGGATCTCGTTATTTCAAAAGAGTGCTTTCGTGACGGTAGATTGGATGAGCTTATTGATAGATATTCCAGCAGCTTCATATGAGATGGATAATACGGGTTTATTTGTGGCCTCTGATAGACCAGGTAGTCTTGAAAAGCAGTGTGTTGATTTAGAGTAAGAATAGCTCTCAGTTTAAGCCGAGTTGTACTTGTTCTTTCTACTGAGATTTCGATATAACTTTTCGATGCTAACAAAAGTTTGAAATTCTGTTTCTATGCCCGATATCATGGTTTGCCAGTCAGCCAATTCTAATCCTGTCCTGGAAAGGATAGGCGAAGCGGTATCTTCAATTTTCCCTCGCTTTTGCGGATGATAATGTCGACCTGAGGATTCCACTAATGCCAGGTAATCCTGAAGCTGAAAAGGTAAGCCATCGGGCATATTGGCTCTGATATGGCAGGACAGTGGACAGGCAGGACAGGCACTTAAAGGACATTAACCATGGACAGTCACTTTCACTTTTAACCATGGACAGCCACTTTAGCTGAAAAATAAAAATGCGTAATAATTCGATTAACCGCTAATCTTTTGGATCTCGTTATTTCAAAAGAGTGCTTTCGTGACGGTAGATTGGATGAGCTTATTGATTATTGATAGATATTCCAGCAGCTTCATATGAGATGGATAATACGGGTTTATTTGTGGCCTCTGATAGACCAGGTAGTCTCGAAAAGTAGTGTGTTGATTTAGAGTAAGAAAAGCTCTCAGTTTAAGCCGAGTTGTAGTTGTTCTTTCTACTGAGATTTCGATATAACTTTTCGATGCTAACAAAAGTTTGAAATTCTGTTTCTATGCCCGATATCATGGTTTGCCAGTCAGCCAATTCTAATCCTGTCCTGGAAAGGATAGGCGAAGCGGTATCTTCAATTTTCCCTCGCTTTTGCGGATGATAATGTCGACCTGAGGATTCCACTAATGCCAGGTAATCCTGAAGCTGAAAAGGTAAGCCATCGGGCATATTGGCTCTGATATTACCCGCAAAGGGGAAAAGTAGTTTAGGTTGTTTGTTTGATTTAGCCGCATTGATACGTTGCTGAATGCTGGTATGGTTTGAAGTTTCAGGCGTTTTCGCAATACCCGCTCGAATTGGATTCAAGTCAACATAGGCCATACAAGCCGCTAATGCAGCGTCATCTAACAAAGCTTGTGATTTGAAACGCCCTTCCCAGAAATGCCCGGTGCAGTCATCTTCTTTATTGGCCTGCCTGGCAATGTATTCATTGAGTAAACGCATAAACCAACTGATATCATAAAGTCGACGCCGGTAGACTTCTGCAATAGCAGCTACGGTAGCGATTTCAGCCTCAGTTAAATTCTTACCTTGCTCAGGACGAATAAAACGTTGAGATAACAACATCCCTTTAAATAGTTTGTGCCAACGCTGGATAATTTCTTTAGTCGATAAGGCATCGGCTTTTTGTTTATTAATCCGTAATACCACATGAGTATGATTACTCATTATCGCAAACGCGCAGACATCCACACAAAATACTTCAGCCAACAACATCAATCGGTCTTCGACCCATTGACGACGATGCTCGTAACTTCTACCTGAGACTTTATCTTCGCCACAGAGATACGCACGACGCACACACCGGGAAACGCAGTGATAGTAGGGGGTATCAGAAAGACTAATCAGGCATTTACGAGGTCTTGGCATCCAAATATCCAATCTAAGCAACGGGTGTCTATTGTGCTGAGGTTGAGATAAATTCCAACTGTACATGTGGATGGTGAGTGACTGTCCGAATATTAAGTGGTACATGTGGATGGTGAGTGACTGTCCGAATATTAGAATATTAACTGTAAATTTGAGTCTCAAGCCTCGTACTCGTGGGGCTACGAATAATAAAAAAGCCCTGACTGTTCAGTCAGGGCTTTCAAGTATCCATATATTATCAGCGCGATTAGCTGTTAATCACAGCTACCATGGCTTTGGCCAGATCGTCGATGTTAGCCTGGCTGATACCTGCTACGTTAACGCGGCTTGAATCAACAAAGTAAACGCTGTGCTCATTACGCATCTTCTGTACTTGTTCAGGGGTGATACACAAGAACGAGAACATACCTTTCTGGTTGTTTACAAAGCTGAAGTCTTTCTGTGCGCCGTTGGCAGTCAGCTTTTCAACTAGCAGGCTACGCAGGGTAGACATGCGGTTACGCATTTCGTTAACTTCGGTTTCCCATTCTTGCTTAAGAGCAACGTCGGATAAGATGATGTCTACCAGCGCACCGCCGTAGCTTGGTGGCATAGAGTACATACCTCGGGCAACCGACTGAATTTGCGCCTGGGCGATTTTCCTGGTCGCGCTGTCTGCGGTAACGATGGCCGCCAAGCCAACACGTTCACGGTACAGACCGAAGTTTTTGCTGCATGAGGCGGCGATGATCACTTCTGGCAGGTTTTCACACAGCAGGCGTACGCCGTAGGTATCTTCTTCCAGCCCATCACCAAAGCCCTGATATGCCAGGTCTACGAAAGGCAGGAATTCACGCTCTTTAGCTACTTCAACTACTTGTTGCCATTGCTCTTTGGTGAGGTCGGCACCGGTAGGGTTGTGGCAGCAACCGTGCAGTAATACCACGTCGCCTTTTTCAACTTTGCGCAGCGTGTCCATCATCGCATCAAAACGAATCGAAGCAGTGGCTTTGTCAAAGTAGGGGTAAGTTTCCAGGCTTAAACCGGCATTGCCCATTAACGGGATATGGTTAGCCCAGGTCGGATCGCTGATCCAGACTTTAGTGTCTTTATTAACGCGAGTCAGCAGCTCGGCAAGAATGCGCAATGAACCGCAACCACCAGGAGCTTGTACCGCAGCAACGCGATCGGCCATTATAACCGGGCTTTTTTCACCCAGGATCAGGCCCAGCATGCCGTCGATAAAACCCTGCACACCCTGTGGCGTGATATAGGTTTTTGACTTTTCGCGCTCAAGTAAAATAGTTTGCGCTTTGGCTACCGCAGATAAAATAGGGGTGTTGCCTTGCTCGTCTTTATAAACGCCAACACCTAAGTCAATTTTATTAGGGTTAGTATCTTGCTTAAACGCAGCAGACAAACCAAGAATCGGATCCGGGGCAAGTTGGGGTAGCACTTCAAACACGTTATGTCCTCTAAATGTACAGGAATCGGTTTACTAAGTTTATGAATAGTCCTGGGCTTTCACAAACTCAAACAACGGTGGTCATGTGTTGTTGCTCAACACTGTTGTCAGTCAGACCACTTCATCATCTTCCGCTGGCACGGGAGTTAACCAGTCGGGCTGCGCATTATGCCATCAACTGCTGCAAATTCGAATAGAAAAGCAGTTATTCCTGCACAATTTTCCAATGAAACTCGTGGGGTGGAAGTACCTCTTTGCCATGATCATATTCCTGCTCAATCCAGGTAACTTCATAGCGATGGTTAACCAGCAGCAGGGTAGAGCTACGTGTGCCATACTCGGGCGAGGTAATAAAAATAGACGACAGGCGCTGTTCCCAATCAAGCGGTACGCCGGTATCCGGTAATTCGTGTTGCTCGGCCGGGGTATTATCCTGAAGCAAGTTAAACAGGGCTGCATAATCAAGCGTGGTCGCTGAACTAATATACTCCTGCAACCTGGTTACCCCGCGCCTTACTTTCGGCCAGGGCGTGTTAAGCGCACTGTTAGAAAGGCCGTGAAAGCCGGCAGCCAGTGGCGTAAAACGGTCAGTGTGATTGTTATACACCTGCAGGCGCGTAACATTGCCATACAACAAATTGTAGCCGTTATAGGCTTCGCGGCTGTCGCTTAGCTGCTGCTCAAATGGCACTTCGCTGGTGTTGCGATTAAGATAGTTAACCACCAGTTCACCACGGCTGCGAGCCTGAGTTTGCTCACGGGCGGGATTGCGAATATTGGTCAGTGCCGCAATATCGCCATTACGGTGGATCCCCATCCAACTTCCGCCGGCCTGTAAATCCTTACCAGCCAGTATGGCCTCGGGCCCATCCCACCAATGACTTGGCTGAGTCGGGCGCTGATAAAACTCATCACGATTAGCGGCAATAATGAGCGGATAGTTCTGGTGCTGTTCAACGGCAACAAAAATAATACACATAGCGTTTGTGGCGCACTCCGAAGCGGTTACAATTACTGCTAACAGAATAACCGATTGGTGGCGGATTATGCAGTCATTCAAAGCACCATTACCTGAATCAGTCCCACAATATCCGGTTGGTATGTGGGGTAAATGTTGCCGGTGGTGGCTGGATAAGCGCGGCTGGACAGTGCGCGGCAGTCTGGCGAATCACCCTAAAATGGTGCTGGCCGTTGGTCCGCATACGTCTAACTGGGATTTCATTATTGGTGTGATGTGTAAACTGGCACTCGGACTGGATGTGGCGTTTTTAGGCAAACATACCTTGTTTGAAGGGCCCTTAGGCGGCCTGATGCGCCGCTTAGGTGGTATCGCCGTAGACAGAAGTAAAGCCCATGGTGTCGTGGGGGAAGTTGCCGGGCGAATCAGCCGTTCAGAGCAGTTGCTGCTGGCGCTGGCGCCGGAAGGAACGCGAAAAGCCGTGTATCCGTGGAAAAGCGGCTTTCTTTACATTGCACAAACCGCTAGAATTCCCATTCAGTGTGTCGGCCTTGATTATCAACAGAAAACGCTGGTTTTCGGGCCCGTCCTTACAGTATCCAAAGATGTAACGGTGTCGATGGAGTCGGTATACAGTTTTTACCGCACCGTCACCGCTAAATACCCGCAGCAAACAATTACGGAGCCCAACGCGTGACCAAACCGGGAGTGACCACTCGTCAAGTACATGCCGACAGACAGCTAAATCATCCGGCCGATGGTGCCGTACATACCAGTACCACCAACGCTGTCTTATTCGAATTTGAAAAAACGCAAGACCTGGTAGATGTCTTCCAGGGCAAAAAAATGGGCCACGTTTACGGACGCTCCTCATCAGGCTCCATGGCTGCGCTGCAAACCATTATTGCGGATATGGAAGGCGGCATTGCAACAGCCTGTTTTGCCACCGGCATGGCGGCTATAACCAGCACTATGCTGTCGCTGTTTAAAGCCGGTGACCACTTAATTGTGAGTCAGTACCTGTTTGGCAATACCCGCAGTTTTTTAGATACCCTGATGGATTTAGGCGTAGAGCTTACCTTTGTAGATGTAACGTCAATTCAGGATGTGATTGCAGCGAAAAAAGACAACACCCGTGCGGTATTTACCGAAACCATTGCTAATCCGGTTACCCAGGTAGCCGATTTACGAGCCATCGGTAAATGGTGTGAAGAACAAAAGCTGCTGTTTATGGTAGATAACACCATGACACCGCCGCCGGCGTTTGATGCTAAAGCCATGAAAGTTTCTCTGGTGCTGACCTCGCTTACCAAATACCACGGCGGTCATGGCCACGTTCTAGGCGGCGCGGTGACAGATATGGGTAACTTCGACTGGACCTCATTCAGCAATATTAAGCCAGCCTATCAGGTTGCCGACGAACGCATGTGGGGCATTACCCAAGTTCGCAAAAAGGGGCTGCGTGATTTGGGCGCTACACTGGCGGCACAATCGGCGCACCTTATCTCGGTAGGTATAGAAACCCTGTCGCTGCGTATGGCACGTAGCACCGAAAACGCCATGAAACTGGCCACCTATCTGGAAAGTCAGGATAAAATTGAGCGAGTTTATTACCCGGGCCTGTCGAATCACCCACAACACTATGTGGCACGTGAGCAATTAGGCGGGTACGGCGCGATCCTGAGCTTTGACTTAGTGCCTGGTATCGATCCTTGCGAATTTTTAGATGAGCTTAAGTTAGTGCTATCTGCCACTCACCTTGGCGATACGCGAACGCTGGCACTGCCAGTGGCTGCTACCATATTCTTTGAGAATGGTCAGCGGGAGCGTGCTCGCATGGGTATAACCGAAACTATGATCAGAATGTCGGTGGGAATAGAAGATACCGACGATCTGGTGGCCGACTTTGATCAGGCGCTGGCAAAGTTCTGAGTATAAATACCACGCATTTCATATTAAAAAAGCCTGCATTACGCAGGTTTTTTTGTCTCTGCAATGAGCTGATTTCTGCTCTAATAGCTTGTAATAATTCGCTTTTGTGATGACTGTGAACAGTGGAACTGATTCGCCACGGATATCAGCAAAAATATTTGCAACAATTTATGAAAAAATTTGAACTTTAGATCAATACGGGGGACTAACTTTATGCAACTAGCAATTACGGGTTTTAATGTGTGAACCCAGATTGTTTAAGTGTGTTCCAAGTTGAGTGTGCATTTTAGCCCCGCAGTTTGCGGGGCTTTTTTTATGCGCAAAAAAACCTACAAGGCTAATGCTTTTTCAACGTCACCGCGTAGTTCTTTATCGGAAGGTTTAACTGAGCTCTTGTAGTGCTTAACGATTTTTCCGTTCTTATCTACCAGATACTTATTGAAATTCCAGCTCGGCGCTTCGCCGGTGGCTTTAGCCAGAATGCGATACATTGGATCGGCATCATCACCCTTCACATGGGTTGGCTCAAACATCGGGAATTCCACACCGTAAGTTAACTCGCACAATTCAGCGGTTTTACCTTCGTCATCGGCTTCCTGGTTAAAATCGTGGGATGGAAAGCCCAGTACTACGAAATCGTCGTCTTTCAGCTCATCATACATGGCTTCAAGCCCTTCAAACTGGGGAGTAAAACCACAGTAACTGGCAGTGTTAACAATCAACAGGGTTTTACCCTGGTATTCGCTGCACAAGTTTACGGTTTCCTGAGAATTGAGTTTACGTTTCATGAACTTTAATACGTCAGGGCAGCTGTTTGCCTGCGCAAATAAAGGAAGCGTACTGAATAACAATGCGCCAACTAGTTTTTTCATTGCTTTATTCCTGTTGTTAGGGGTTAACACCAATACTGTCCGGGCGGGTAGGTTGGATCATTTTATCCGTGGTGTGCTTAACAGGACCAGCGTGTGAAAAACAAGGACAAATGTCTACTTCCCGCATAGATAGCTGGCTATAATGGGCACGAATTTATAACGAAGTAAATAATAATATGCGACATACTCTAATTAAAAGCAGTGTTTTACTGGGCTTGAGTGTTGTAGTTGCAGCCTGCAACAGTACCGCACCTGAAGCCGTTACGACAGAACCCACCGCCAATGTTAGCCAGTTTGCCAGGGTGATTAAACCCGAGGCCCCACAAGCAACGCAGGCAAACGACAATATCACCCTCAAACAGATTATGGCCGACCCTAAATGGCTCGGTCGTCAGCCGCAGAGTCCGGGATTTGGTTTGGATGGCAGCGTGGTTTATTCCCGCAAGCAGCAAGATACCCAGCTCTATGATGTGTTTCGAATTAACCCGCAGGGCGAATCGGTTAAAGTTGCCCCTGAAGCGCTGCATAAATACAAATCTGATGAAAAGGCCGCCAGCCGTGACGGCCAATACACCGCCTGGAAATACCAAGACAGCGTGTTTGTGCAAATGCCCGATGGTGAAGTCGTTAGGGTAACCTATGGACAGCCACTCAGTAATATTGGCTTTTTAACCGATAACCGGTTATTTGCACGGTTATACAATACCTACATCGCCATTGATTTAACCAGCGGTCAGCAGGAAAAACTGTTGAGCTGGGAGTTTGCCGATATGCCTACCGCCAACAAACCACCTAAAGACTTTGTTGCCGCCGAGCAGCAATCGCTGATCCAGTACCTTCAGGTACAGCGCAAAAACCGCAGCGATAAGTTCGCCCAGGAGCAGGTGATGCGTGCGCATAGCCCGGCGGTTGCGCCGGCGCCGGTGTACTTTGATGACAGTGAGCGTCTGGTCGCCGCGGAGCTATCGCCCAGTGGTAAACATGCCATCATTGTGACTACCAAAAAAGGCAGTACCCGTGATGACTCCGATATCATGCCGCATTATATTCAGGAAGATGGTCGCATTGCCGCAATCAGCGTGCGCCAACGGGTTGCCGATGCCAAGCCGGTAACGCAAACCACCTGGCTGGTTGATGTGGCTACCGGTGCCAAGCACGAACTCTACTATGTGGGCTTACCCGGCTATAACGAAGATGTGTTAGCCGATGTAAAGCGCGAGAACGCTGAAGCCCGTGGCGAGGAGTACACGGATAACCGGTTACCCCGGGCAATCGGCCTGCTTAATAGCTGGTCGCGCAGCGGCCCTTCGATCCGCTGGCATCAGGACGGTTCTCAGGTTGCCCTGCTCCTGGAGGCCTGGGACAACAAAGACAGCTGGATTGTCACGGTTGATTTAGCCGCTAAAAAACTGGTGACCCAGCACCGGCAACATGATGATGCGTGGATCAACTACCATCACAATCAGTTTGGCTGGCTGAATCATTCCCATACGCTGTTCTATGAGTCGGAGAAGTCTGGTTACAGCCATATTTATCTGCAGCAACCGGGGGAGGCGCCTAAGGCACTTACTAGCGGTCAGTATGTGGTAGATAGCTTAACCCTGTCTGAAGACGATCAGTATGTGTATTTCAAAGCCAATAAAAAACACCCCGGTATCTATGAGGTTTACCGGGTGAATACCCAAACCGGCGAGCATCAGGCACTTACCGATCTTAACGGTCTGACTGACTTTGTGTTAAGTCCCGATGAACAAACCCTGCTGCTTACCCATTCAACGGTTACCCGCCCGCCGGAGTTATACTCCGTGGCGGTAAACGGTGAGCAGGCCCCGCAGCGATTAACTCATACTATCAGCGACGCTTTCCTGGCGAAACCCTGGGTAGCGCCGCAGGTGGTGGCGATTGATTCCAGTCATACCGAGCAGCCCATTTATGCCCGGGTTTACTTACCTGAAGGTTATACCGAAGGTGAACCACGCCGGGCAGTAGTGTTTAACCACGGGGCTGGCTATTTGCAGAACGCTCATTTAGGTTGGTCTGGTTATTTTCGCGAATTTATGTTCCACAGCTTCTTGGTTAAACAAGGCTATGTGGTGCTGGATATGGATTACCGCGCCTCCCGAGGTTACGGTCGCGACTGGCGGACTGCTATCTATCGTCAAATGGGGACGCCGGAGCTGGAAGACTTGCGTGATGGCGTAAACTGGCTGGTAGAAAATGCTAACGTGGATCGCAATCGAATTGGCACCTATGGTGGCTCTTATGGTGGCTTCCTTACCTTTATGGCACTGTTTAATGACCCGGATCTGTTCCAGGCCGGTGCGGCGTTACGCCCGGTGTCTGACTGGGCGCATTATAACCATGGTTATACTTCGAATATCCTCAATACGCCGGATGTTGATCCTATTGCTTATCGCAGAAGTTCGCCAATCTACTTTGCCGAAGGGTTACAAAAACCGCTGCTGATCAACGCGCCTATGGTGGATAACAACGTATTCTTTGTAGACGTGGTGCGCCTGGTGCAACGCCTGATTGAGCTGGAGAAAACCGACTTTGAAACGGCTATCTACCCGGTAGAGCCGCACGGTTTTGTGCAGCCCAGTTCGTGGTTGGATGAATATCGCCGTATTTACGGGTTATTTGAAGACAACCTCTAGCTATACAGTTATGCCTTGCGGCGGCTGGCGATAAAGTCTGCTGCAAGGCTGCTTCCCCACATTAATACAAACAGCAATACACCACACACCGCGCCGTATAAATGGGCATCAACCGCCACGCTGGCATCAATTAAACTCGCCACATCCTCGCTACTTCCCTGCAGCTGTTCAAACACCAGCTTGGCGGCAACACCGGCCAGTAATAACCAGCCGGAGCGGACTTTATTTAAAATATCCATACAGGCTCCCCACACAAAAATGCCGTGTAAGGCACCAGAAAGACCCACATACCAGATTAATTGCGGCGACAGAAAGTAAATGCCCAGGCTGGTACCCAGCCCACACCAGATAAACAGCTTTAAAAAGGTGACCGGGCGGTAATGCTCACCATGCAGTGCCCACAGTAAGGCCAGGCCAACCAGGTTTAATAACAGATGGTAGCCGTTGGTGTGGATGAGGTTGCCACTGATCAGGCGCCAGGTTTCCATGCTTTGCAACGCATAACGGTCGTAGGCCAGCAGATCGGTCATCGACTGACCGGCAAAGAAGAAGGCAATGCAAACAATGGCCAGAATTAACGGGCCGAGACTAAACTGTGGTTTTAGTGGTAGCGCAACTATCATTGGAATTTATTGTTGATCAAAAGGCTGGGGCGCTATCATAACGAAAATGCCCTACGAAGCCCAATAAAGAGTCGGAGACAATAATGAGCAACATTCTTATCGAAACCCAGGGTGCTGTTACCACCATCACTATAAACCGTCCGGAAAAGAAAAATGCCCTGACCCGGGAAATGTATCAGACCATGGCCGATGCCCTGGATGAGGCTAACCAAACCGAGAGCTGTAAAGTGGTGGTTATTCGCGCTGAAGGTGACGTGTTCTGTGCCGGTAACGAAATCGCCGGGTTTGCGAATCATGGCGCTGAACCCCACCTGGCAGAAACCGTCAGCTTTATGAATGCGCTGCTCAACTGTAAAAAAACGGTGGTCGCCGAAGTTTCTGGCAAGGCAGTTGGCATTGGTACCACCATGCTGTTACATTGTGATTTCGTGTATACCCACGGCGAAGCCCAGTTCGTAATGCCTTTCATTAATCTGGGTTTGGTGCCTGAATATGCATCGAGTTATATCCTGCCGCGTATGGCAGGCCGGCGTCGTGCCAGCGAATGGTTATTACTGGGTGAACCCTTTGGTGCTCAGGAAGCCTATCAGTTTGGCTTGGTGACCAAAATTGTCGAACCCGAAGCCTTGCGGGACACTGTAAACAAAGTTGCCGGTAAGCTGGCTGCCAAACCTGCTTACGCTTTGCTGCAGTCAAAAGCACTAATGAATAACGAGGCAGAAGCCATTCACCAGCATATGGATGTTGAGTTGGATGTATTTATTGAAGCCATGGGCACAGAAGCTGCGCAGGAAGCTTTTGATGCATTCCTGCACAAGCGACCAGTCAACCCGGAAAAATTTAAATAAGGAAGATTCACCTTGAGTCGTAGTCGCACGCGCATTCTTTTTCTGGCAGGGTGCTTAACCCTGTCTGCCAGTTTTTATGCTCTGGCTCAGCAAACCCCGGCACCCCGTGAAGCGGGCGAGCCGGAAGCCGCTACCGGTTATATCGAGAAAAAAGCCCATATCAGTCAGGATTACATGGTCGTTGCTGCCAATCCTTATGCCTCCTGGGCGGGTAAGAACATCATCGAGCAGGGCGGTAGCGCCATCGATGCGGCAGTAGCCGTGCAGGCCATGTTAACCCTGGTAGAGCCGCAGTCATCAGGTATTGGCGGTGGTGCTTTTATGTTGTACTGGGATAACAAAGCCAAAAAGCTGCACACCTTCGATGGCCGTGAAATGGCTCCGGCGGGGGTGAATGCCTATTGGTTTATGGAACACGGAAAGCCCATGAAATGGCTGGATGCAGTGGTTGGTGGTAAGTCAGTTGGCGTACCCGGCGCACTCAAGGCGTTAGAAAAGGCCCATAGCCAGTTTGGTAAGCTCGACTGGCCGGTATTGTTCCGCGATGCCATTAATACCTCGGAAGAGGGGTTTAAGGTGTCTAAGCGGCTGGAAAAACTGGTCACCATGGCCGAGCAGTACCACAAGGGCATGAAAACCTTTCCCAGCACGGCAACCTACTTTTACCCGGCAGGCAAGCCACTACAGGCTGGTACTACGAAAAAGAATCAGGCGTTAGGCAAAACCCTGCGCAATATTGCAGAGCAGGGTGCAGATTATATGTACACCGGCGAGCTGGCAGCAAAAATTGCTAAAGCTGTACAAGGGGTAGAAATTAACCCTGGTGCGTTAACTGCAGAGGATATGGCCAATTACAAAGCGATTGAGCGCAACGGTGTGTGCGGTGAGTACCGTAGTAAGCAAATCTGCGGCATGGCACCACCCAGTTCAGGCGGGATTAACGTTTTTCAGGTACTTAAACTGCTGGAAGGCTTCGATTTATCTGAATACCCCATCGACAGCGTAGAATTTGCCAACCTTTATACGCAGGCGAGCGCCTTAGCCTATGCCGATCGTGAAAAATACATTGCCGACAGTGACTTTACCAATCTGCCTTACGGGGCGTTGATCAACGAAGGTTACCTGCATCGCCGCGCCGAGAGTATTACGGTTGATAAGCCATGGCGCTTTGCCCGCCCAGGTGAACCGTTTTCTACTCAGGTCAGTCAGGGGAGCTCATTGGAACAGCCCAACACCAGCCACTTTGTTATCGTTGATAAAGAGGGTAACGCAGTATCCATGACTACCAGTATCGAGTTTATGTTTGGTTCGGGCATTATGGTTGACGGCTTTTTGCTGAATAACCAGCTAACCGACTTCTCATTCTCGCCATCGATGAACCGCTTCCCGGTACCTAACCGGGTAGAGCCGCACAAACGTCCGCGCAGTGCCATGAGTCCTACCATGGTATTTAACGATCAGGGCGAACTTGAAATTCTGGTGGGATCGCCCGGCGGTAGCCGCATTGTGAGCTATGTGGCACAAACTCTGATTGGCGTGATTGACTATAACCTGGATATTCAACAGGCCATTAACCTGCCGAAAATCACCAATCGTAACGATTACACTGCGCTGGAAAAAGGCACGCCGATTGAAGCCCTGCAGGGCCCGCTGGAAGCACTTGGCCATACAGTCAAAGTGGTCGACCTGAACAGCGGTCTGCACGGTATACAGGTAACTCAAAAAGGGTATGTGGGCGGCGCGGATCCGCGACGTGAAGGCGTAGCGGTAGGCAAATAACACAGCGCTTTTAAGGTACATCAGATGAAAGAAAGGCCGGTAAGCATCACTTACCGGCCTTTTTACTTTTAACACTAAATTACCTTTTTATGCAGGCGGCTCCTTTACTAGGCGCTAACGGCGTTCAGTGCTTGTTCAACATCGGCGATGATGTCGTCGATGTTTTCAATGCCTACTGAAATTCGCACCAGATCGGCGCTTACCCCGGCACTGGCTAATTCTTTTTCGTTTAACTGACGGTGCGTGGTAGTGGCAGGATGGCAGGCCAGAGACTTGGCGTCGCCAATGTTAACCAGGCGCAAAATCATCTGCAGTGCATCTATAAACTGTGCACCGGCTTCACGGCCGCCCTCAATGCCAAAACTTAAGATGCCTGATGCTTTACCGCCGGTGATCTTTTCGCAGGTGGCGCGATAGGGACTATCGGTCAGACCTGCATAGTTTACCCAGCTGACCTTTTTATGATTGCTCAGATAGGCTGCCAGCTTTTCGGCGTTCTCACAGTGGCGTTCCATGCGCAGGCAAAGCGTTTCCAGCCCCTGCAGGATCTGAAAGGCATTCATCGGGCTTATAGCAGCGCCGGTGTTGCGCAGTGGCACCACCCGGCAACGGCCGATGTAGGCCGCAGGTCCGAGTGCCTCGGTATATACCACGCCATGATAGGACGGATCGGGCTCATTCAGCACGGCAAAACGCTCTTTATTGGCAGCCCAGTCAAACTTACCGCTATCCACAATGATGCCGCCTACGCTGGTTCCGTGGCCGCCGATGTATTTAGTCAGGCTGTGCACCACGATATCTGCGCCCAGTTCAAAAGGGCGACACAAAACAGGTGTAGCAACGGTGTTATCAACGATCACCGGCACCCCATGTTGATGGGCAATTTCGGCCAGTTTCTGAATATCTACCACGTTACCGGCCGGATTACCGATAGACTCGCAAAAAACGGCTTTGGTGTTTTCATCAATGGCTTTGTCGAACCCTTCATAATCGTCGTGAGAGACCATTTTTACCTGCACGCCCTGGCGCGGCAACGTATGGGCAAACAGGTTATACGTTCCACCGTAAAGCTGACTGGTGCTCACAATATTGCTGCCCACCTCACAGATTGCCTGCAGCGCATAGGTGATAGCTGCCATACCCGAAGCGAGTGCCAGGGCACCAATACCACCTTCCATTGCCGCCACGCGCTCTTCCAGTACCGCCGTGGTAGGATTCATGATGCGGGTATAAATGTTGCCCGCCACCTTCAGATCAAATAAGTCAGCGCCATGCTGAGTGTCGTTAAAGGTGTAGGAAGTGGTTTGATAAATTGGTACAGCCGCTGCTTTGGTAGTGGCTTCAGATTCGTAGCCGTGGTGCAGTGCAATGGATTCTAATTTCATTGTGATAAATATCCTGAGGTGTCCTGATTAAAACTTGGCCAATATCATGGTTTATGTCACCTATACCTGCAACAAGTATTTTACATTTACCCTCTGATCAACCGCTTATAGCGCTGAATTTATTGATCTGAATCAGGCTGTGTTCAAACCAGTACTTTGGGAGGATTGTTGGTCAAATTCACTGTACCTATGCTTGATACCAGACACGCTTTTTCGTTCACAGAACGAGACTAAAATGAGGAAATACCCATGAAAAAATCAGTAATTTTGATGGCACTTGGTGCAGGCATACTGGCCAACGGTCTGGCAGCAAAAGAAACTGAGTCACAGGACGTCAAAATGATCAATCTGGCCCATAAGAGTGGTTGCGTTACCTGCCACTCAATTGCCAGTGGTGGCAGCGGCCCGGCAGGCTTAAAGCCGATTGGCCCGGCGTGGCAGGATGTGGCGAAAAAATACAGTGATGTGGAGGATGCTCAGGAAGCACTGGTCACTACCGTACTAAATGGTTCAAGCCCTTATGCGAGCCACTGGAAAGGTGAGGTAAGTGGTTTTGCGATGCCACCCAATTCAGTGGTGATCAATAAAGAGCAGGCCAATGAGCTGGTGGGTTGGATCCTGCACTTAGCCGATTAATCATTATCGATAGATAATTACGCTCCCGGCCAGCCCGGGAGGGTAGTTATAAAAAGGGATCAGCCTGGATTTTATCGACCTTCCACTGACCGCTCACTTTCTTAAGCTCCAGTGTACGTAAATCCTCTACTTTATCACCGTTGTATTGACCCGAGAAAAACAGCGTAACATTGGCATTGTCGGCATATTCGGTGCGGCCAATAGACTGACTCGTTTGAGGGGTCACCTCCACCGTGTCGTATTTAAGGTTAAAGACGTGACGCTGAACATTATTCTGGGTGTGATAGCGTTTCAGGATGCGGGCCATACGGTCGGTACTTAACTCCACCGCACGGTCAAGGTTTTCATCCAGGTACACACCACGTATAAACATTACCGCGGTATATTCCGGGGTGTTTTCATCGAGCATGCCGTAACGGCCAATGCGCTCTTCTTTCTCGCAGGCACTGAGCAGGAAAATAGCAATAAAAGAGATAATAAATAAACGAAAGCGTAACGGCATAACTATTACCACCGGTATTAATCAGTGCGTTACTGTAACTTTAGTCTATTTATTTGGCAAACGGATAAAGAAACGGGGCCATGTGGCCCCGTTTCTGATTGATTATTGAATAATCAATTACTGTACTTCTTCCTGATCGCCAAAGGCACCAGCAAATAGGGGGCTCGACAGATAACGCTCGGTACCACTGGCAAGCAGCACTACCACAATCTTGTCTTTGTTCTCCGGGCGCTCAGCAAAACGCTTGGCGGCAACCACGGCTGCACCAGAAGAAATACCTGCCAGGATACCTTCTTCTTTCATCAGGCGGTGAGCCATTTCCATACATTCTTCGTTGCTGACCTGTTCTACTTCGTCGACCAAATCAAGGTCGAGGTTACCCGGAATAAAGCCGGCACCGATACCCTGAATTTTGTGTGGTCCCGGCGTCAGTTCTTCGCCAGCTTTCGCCTGCGTGATAACCGGTGAATCGGTTGGTTCTACCGCTACAGAGGTAATTGCTTTACCCTGGGTATTCTTAATGTAACGGCTAACACCGGTAATGGTACCGCCAGTACCTACACCGGCTACAAACGCATCCACTTTACCGTCGGTGGCTTCCCAGATTTCCGGGCCGGTGGTTTTTTCGTGAATTTCCGGGTTGGCCGGGTTTTCAAATTGTTGCAGTAACACGTACTTATCCGGGTTGGAATCAACAATTTCCTGAGCCGCAGCAACGGCACCTTTCATGCCTTTAGGCGCTTCGGTCAAAACCAGGTTAGCCCCCAGCGCTTTAAGCAGCTTACGACGCTCAAGGCTCATGCTTGAAGGCATGGTAAGAGTAATTTTATAACCACGGGCAGCGGCTACGAATGCCAGCGCAATGCCGGTGTTACCACTGGTTGGTTCAACAATTTCTTTGCCTTCAGTGAGCACACCGCGTTTTTCGGCATCCCAAATCATGTTAGCGCCGATACGGCACTTAACCGAGAAACTTGGGTTACGGGATTCAATTTTTGCGTATACGTTACCGCTAGTCACGCGCTTAAGCTTCACGAGTGGCGTATTACCAATGGCCAGTGAATTATCGTCAAATACTTGCATGGTTATTCCTTTTGTTTGTCTTGGCTCCAGCGCGCTTATGTTCAGGCTGACAAATCTCACAGAGATTGTTGGTGGAGCTTATTTGGTTACCCTTATATCATTGTTATTAAGTCATAAAATGCAAAGTGATTTTTGCTATATGATATGGTTATTTTAATGGTTAAACGAAATAAGGATCCTAATGGCATTTCAAGGCACCGATAGTTATATCGCCAGCGCTGACCTACAACTGGCAGTCAATGCGGCAATTACCCTCGAACGCCCCCTGTTAATTAAAGGCGAGCCGGGAACGGGAAAAACCTTGTTGGCCGAGGAACTGGCGGCCAGCTTAGGTACGGATTTAATTCAGTGGCACATCAAATCTACCACCAAAGCACAGCAGGGCCTGTACGAATATGATGCGGTGTCGCGTCTGCGCGATTCGCAGTTAGGCGATGACAGGGTGCACGACATCAGCAATTACATTGTTAAAGGCAAATTATGGGAGGCCTTCGTGGCCGAAAAACGCCCGGTGTTGCTGATCGACGAAATCGATAAGGCCGATATTGAGTTCCCTAATGACCTGCTGCTTGAACTGGATAAGATGGAATTCTACGTGTATGAAACCCAGCAGCGCATTAAAGCGGATATCCGGCCAATTGTGGTGATTACATCCAATAACGAAAAAGAACTGCCTGACGCGTTCTTACGACGTTGTTTCTTCCATTACATTAAATTTCCAACGCCAGACGAAATGCGCCAGATTGTGGACGTGCATTTTCCTAAAATTAAATCACGTTTATTAGAGGAAGCGTTAACGTCGTTTTTTAAACTGCGGGATATTCCGGGTCTTAAGAAGAAGCCCTCTACCTCAGAGCTGATTGACTGGCTTAAATTGCTGGTGGCCGAAGATATTCCGCCAGAGGCACTGCAGGATAAAGAGGGTAAAACCAGTATTCCGCCGCTGTATGGCGCTTTGCTTAAAAACGAGCAGGATATTCACCTGTTTGAAAAACTGGTCTTTATGGCACGTCGCTAATGTTGGTTGATTTCTTCTTTACGCTAAGACGCTTTGGGGTAAAAACCAGCCTGCGCGAGCTGCTGGATTTAATCCGGGCACTGGAGCAACAGGTTATCTTTGCCGATGTGGCGGCCTTTTATCATCTGGCGCGTATTACTTTGGTCAAAGATGAGTCACAGTTCGACAAGTACGACCGCGCATTTGCCAGTTATTTTGAAGGGGTGGAAGCCATCGATTTGTTTGGCGACACCATCGACGAGGAGTGGTTGCGCAAGGAATTCGAAAAACGCTTATCGGCCGAAGAGCGCGAAAAATTACGCCAGGAAGGCGGTCTCGATGAGCTGATGAAAAAGCTTCGTGAGCGACTCGATGAACAGAAAAAACGCCATGCCGGCGGTAACAAATGGGTTGGCACCGGCGGTACCAGTCCGTTTGGTGCTTATGGGGATAACCCAGAAGGCGTGCGCATCGGGCAAGATGGAAATCGCCGTTTTTCAGCGGTAAAGGTCTGGGATAAAAGGGAATTTAAAAATCTTGATGGCAATGCTGAGTTGGGTACGCGTAACCTTAAAATGGCACTTCGTAAGTTACGCCAGTTTGCCCGCGGCGCGGCCAGCGAGGAATTAGACATCTCCTCCACCATATCCAACACGGCAAAGCAGGGAGGCCTGCTCGATATCCATATGCGCCCGGAGCGGCACAATGCCGTTAAGGTGTTAATGTTCTTTGATATAGGCGGTTCCATGGACAGTTATATCAAAGGCGTCGAGGAATTGTTCTCGGCCGTTCACGCTGAGTTTAAATACCTCGATTACTACTATTTTCATAACTGTGTGTATGAGTCAGTGTGGAAAGATAACGCCCGGCGCGATAATGAGCGCATGGATGTGTGGGATGTGATCCACAAATACGGCCCGGATTGTAAGGTGATTTTTGTAGGTGATGCCACCATGGGCCCCTACGAAATTGCTTACCCCGGCGGTAGCGTTGAACACTGGAATGAGGAGCCGGGGGCGACCTGGTTAAACCGCATAACCAGTCATTTTAGTCATTGCATCTGGCTCAACCCCCAGCCACAACAATACTGGGAGTATTATCAGTCGGTTGCACTGATTAAAGACTTAATGGCAGACAAGATGTTTCCGTTAACCTTACAGGGCTTGTCAGACGGCATTTCGGCTTTACAAAAAAAATAATAATTTGAATTTTGCCCAACGAGGCAATGAGAGTATAAATAGAATAACAATAACAGGGAAATCGTGACATGACAGTCGAAGCATCAGAACAACTACCTGACCAAAGCAAACAGCAAAGCGAAGCGGCGGAGCCGTTAAACGCTAAGGAAACCCGCGAAATTGTTACGCCATATGCGTTTGGTGTGGCTGATGAGCTGCTTGGGCAGCCGCTGGCATCGCCCATGCGGCGTTTGCTTGCTCAGTGTATAGATGTTTCCCTTGTCGTGCTGCTAAGTACGGCTCACGCGCTGGTACTGGCGTTTTTTGTTGCGATTACGTTTTTCCGGGCCGGTAAACACCTGGCAGAAGGCGAGAAAAAACGGAGTTTTGCGCGCAAGATGCTACGCTTGAGCGCGGCTTGCTTATTGTTTTTTGTGACCTTTGTCATTGTTGAATCTTATAACTCAGTACCACCTATAAAGGAACTCTCCCGCGATTCGGCATTGGTGTCTTCCGGCCTTAGAGTGGCACAAAAATATGCCTGGCAAAGCTGTGAGGGGGAGTTTAGCTGTTATAGCGAATTTGCCGCAGGCTTTGGTGAGGCTTACGGCACCACCGGTGATACCGAGCAGGAGGCAACCGCCGTATTTGATGGGTTTATTGCCGATAAGGATCTGACAGCAGAGCAGCAAAGCCAGTTACGCGAGCTGTTTGTGGCCGAGTTTACTAACAGTAAGGCATCCCACGCAGACAGTGAAGAGGTAAACAACGAAGTGCAGGCAGCCATCAGGGCAGGGCTGAGAGCAGGATCCATGGGTGTTATTGATCCCGACCAGGCTGACTCTTCATCAACGCCAGAGAAGGAGTCTGAGCCAGCAAACGAACCAGTGTTAAAACTTGGCCTGGGAAAAGACAACGACACCGAAAAAACCAACAGTTTGATTAGCTGGGTAGATGGCATTATTAAAGATCTTGGCCTTGGTTTTGGTTGGGCAGCGTTGTATTACAGTGTGCTCACCGCCTGGTGGCGCGGCCATACCATTGGCAAGCGCGTCATGCGTATCAAAGTTGTAAAGCTTGATGGCAGCCCGCTGAATTTATTTGAAAGCTTTGGCCGATATGGTGGGTACACCGCCGGCATCGCTACCGGTTTACTGGGATTTTTACAGATATACTGGGATCCAAACCGGCAGACCATTCAGGATAAAATTGCTGAAACCCTGGTGTTGTATCGTCCGCCTGGTGCCGTACCTATTCCTCTGTTACTCAGCGTACACCACGCTCCGGAGCCAGCCAGCCCGGAGAAAGTATGACCCTGCGATTGGCTTTGTTGGCCGCTGGCAGTGCCAGCCGGTATGGCGGCAACAAGTTACTCGCAGTGCATCCGGGCAGTCAGCAACCGCTGCTTCACCATGTAATAAGTGAATATAAAAAAGCGGGGATCACCGAAATAGTGATACTTACCGGCTATTGGCACAACGCTATTTGTGAAACGCTGCCCACCGGCGTTACCCATCATTATGTTGACCACTGGCAGGAAGGAATGGCTGCCAGTGTGCGTGCGGCAGCAGCGCTTGATTTAACCGGTTACGACGGACTAATGATTGGTCTTGGTGATCAGGCCGGAATCAATGCAATGTTAATCAGGACACTGTTAACAGACTTTGCCAGCAACCCGGTTATCACAGCCACCAGCTGCCAGGGGATCATTGGCCCACCGGTGATATTTCCACCCCATACGCTATCCGTACTTAACCAGCTACAGGGCGATAGCGGTGCAGGAAAATACCTGAGAAAACTGGCGTTAATGTCTCCAGGCAGTATTCAGACCCAACGGGTAAACTCGCTGACTGACATCGATAATCCGGCTGATTGGCATAAGCTCGATTGATTTATCAGAACCCAGCCTTATATCTGGAGAATGAATCAGGCAAAATCAAATTATGCATTAAGCTCTGCCATCGTTCCGGTGGTGATAGCCGTTGCCTTGCTCTGGGTAATCCAGTCGGCAGGCGTGCTGTTTAAGCTGCCGTTAAATGTGCTGGGCGTGATCCCTCATGATTGGAGCCGGTTGTACGGGGTAGTCACTTCCGTTCTGGTACATGGCTCTTACGAACATCTGTTTAATAACACGCTGCCGCTTATTGTACTGGGCGCTATGTTGCGCTATGGATACCCCAATTCCCGTTTAAAAGTACTGATATTTGCCTGGTTGGGGTCTGGCATCGGGGTCTGGCTGTTTGGCCGGGAGTCAGTGCATTTAGGCGCCAGTGGCGTAAGTCACGGTTTGTTTTTCTTTTTGTTTACGGTGAGCCTGCTGCGTAAAGACAAGCGCTCGGTAGCACTGATGATGATCGCCTTTTTTATGTACGGCGGTATGATCATGTCGATTTTCCCGCGCGATCCCGGCATTTCTTACGAGGCCCATTTCTTTGGGGCGTTAGGTGGCGTAGTGGCTGCACTGATTTTCTGGCGCCAGGATCCGAAGTTAGCGGAAAAGCACTATCAATGGCAGGATGACGAGCCTGATAGGGATGATCCGCTGATTGGTGATTTATGGCGTCAGGCTCGTTATCCCGAAGGGCCTGCGGAGACGGTTAAGCCGGATGCTGAAGCCGGGCAAAAAGCCCGGGCAGGGCACGAAGCGGCACATCACAACATCGACCGCCACGGCCATCATCGCTATCACTAACTGACAGCGGCCACACTCAGGCCAAAGTAATCACTGATCCCCGCGAGGATATTGGTGGTAGCTAATGAGGCCAGAATAAACCCCATCACGCGGCTGATAATACTGGCACCGGCACTGCCAATAAGCCGCATAATAAACGACGATGCCAGCATGAGTACCAGCGTAATTAACAGTACAATCATCATCATGGCGGCAGTCTGGGCCTGTTCCCACAGCGTATATACGTTATTTTTGGTGAGCAGAACCGCTGCAAGCATGGCGCCGGGACTGGCAATCGATGGCACAGCAATAGGGAAAACCGCTGTTTCCCGAATGGTGGCAGCCATTTTAATCTCCTGCTCGGGTTTGCTTTCACCAAAAATCATGCTCAGCGCAAAAAGAAACAGCACAATACCGCCCGCTACCTGGAACGCCGCTAAGGGGATATGCATGGCCGTAAGAATGATCTCGCCAGCGACAATAAAAAACAACAGAATAATGCTGGAGGTAAGGAACGCCATGAGCGCAATAAACCGACGCTGCTTGACGGTATGCTGTTTGGTGGCTGCAATAAACACCGGCAGGGTACCCACTGGATCAATAACAGCAAAAAAGTAGATGAGAACCGGGATAAAATCGATCATAACTTATAACCAGCGCGGTACCAGATGTTGGTAAGCCAGATAACGGTCTTGGTAGCGGGCATTTAAAAAATCTTCCTCTAATTGTGTTTGCTTACGCAGCGCGGCCAGCCCAACCAGCAAACAAATCAAACTGAACAAGCTTGGTAACGCCAGAAAAAAACCAACCTGTGCAATGGCAACGCCAATATAGCCAGGATTCCGGCTGATGCCATACAAACCGTGTTCTATCAGAACATGGTCGTGATGGTTAACAATGCCACTACGCCATTGCTTACCCAGTGAAAAATTCGCTCCCACGGCAAGCGCGAAACCAAGCAGCAAAAAGCCAGCCCCAGACCACTGTAGTGGCACTACGAGCAACCATTCAATAGGCAGCAAGTACTCAAAAGCCGCCGGATAGAAAGCGATAACTACCGAGGTCAGCCAGATGGTGGCGCGAAAGATTCTGAATGCCAGGTGATTCCACCAATGACAGCTGTACGTGGGCCCCATAGTAACAACAGGTTGGTGAGAGCGTTTTTTATACAGGATAAGTGCGGTGTAAAAGACCGCTACAAAAGTAAAAAAGCCTGCCAGAAAGTACCGCAGCAGGAATAGATCTTCCATACACCACTCCCATTTGAATCTGTATTAATGATTACGTAATAATGTTCAGCGTGCAATTCAGATTAGCCCACTGACACTCTGTTTCACCCTAAGCCGGGTTAGACTCGAGCCTTTTTTGCACAATATACAGCCGATAGCCGAGCATAATAGCGGCGCTGGTCAGCCCGGCAATAATGCCTATCCAGAAACCATCGGCTGCCATTGGTTGGCTGCTGAGCCAGTCTGTGCGACCCAAAACTACACCAATCGGTAGCCCAATAAGCCAGTAGGCACAAAAGGTAATATAGAACATAGCGGAGGTGTCTTTGTAGCCACGCAAAGCGTTGGCAGATATGACCTGAATAGCATCGGAAAACTGGAACAGCGCGGCGTAAATTAACAGTTGCGATGAAATGGCAAAAACCGCCTCGTTACTGGTATAAAGGCTGATGATGAGCCCTTTTGCCAACAGCGTAAAGGTAGCGGTTAAGCAGGCGACGCTCAGGCCAATAATAACAGCACTTTTTACTGCCACACGAGCCTGACGAATACGGTGCTGGCCCAGCCGGTAACTGACCCGAATGGAAATAGCCATGCCCATACTGAGCGGAAACATAAACATTAACGCTGAAAAGTTTAAGGCAATTTGATGGGCGGCCACAATGTTGGCGCCAAACGGGGCCAGCAACAAGGCGATCACGGCAAATAAGGTCACTTCGAATAACACTGTCATGGCAATTGGCAGACCGAGCCGAAACGTTTGTGAAATGGTGCGCCAGTGCGGTTTATGCCAGTGCACAAATAACTGATAGCGGCGCAGCCGGGGTGCCAGTGTAATGTAAACTAAGGTAGCAATGGCCATTGCTACAAATACCAGTGCCGTAGCAACACCACAACCGGCACCGCCCATGGCTTCGATGCCAAAACCGCCATAAACAAACAGGAAGTTTCCGGCGATATTTACCGCCAGACCAATAACCGTAATGATCATGCTGGGTTTCGTATGGCCCAGGGCTTCACAGTAATTACGTGACCATTGGTACAGCGCAAAGGCCGGGAATGCCAGAAACACGTAATGCACATAATCGGCTGTGATCGCGGCAAGATTGGCTTCCATAGGAAACAAACTCACAATACTACTGGCGTAAAAAGCGCCAAAGAAAGGCACAATACTCACCAGCAACAGCAAATAGCCCGCTTGCTGGGTGGCGTTAGCCACATCATCATGGCTTTTCGCGCCGTGCAAGCGGGCAATGAGCGGCGGGATCGCCAGCGCAATGCCCTGGATAAAACTCATGATCGGGATAGAAATACTGAATCCCAGCGCAACCGCTGCCATATCTACGGCGCTGTAGCGCCCGGCGATAATAGTATCGCTAACACCCATCAGCATTTGCGTAATTTGCGCAATCAGCAGTGGCCAGGCCAGCTTTATCAGGCGGCGACTCTCCAGCGCCGTGCGTGGTGAGATTACCATCATCAACCCAGCTTACCGGCAACAGAAAAAGGCTGGATCTCTACCCAGTCGCCGGTTTTCAGTTCGTCAGCTTCGGCCGGGATCAGCATGTAGCAGTTTGCCTGACTAAAGCTGGTCATTACCCCGGAACTTTGTTTGGCCAGTGGCGTAACGATAAGTGTGCCAGCTTCATTCTGACTGAAAACCGCACGCTGAAAATCGAGCCGTCCGGCGCGGCGTTTTATATCGCCGGTAATTTGGGCTTTGAGGGTCAGGCGATGGCTGTTGCCCAGGCCGGTTTCGCCCTGCAAATGGCGGATCACCGGTACCACTAACTGCTCGGTAGTAACGCAGGCCGAAACCGGGTTACCCGGCAAGCCACAGAACACCGCGTTACCCAAACGACCAAACGCAAAGGGTTTTCCCGGTTTAATGGCGACCTTCCAAAACCCAATCTCGCCGAGTTCATCGAGCACCGGCTTAACAAAGTCGGCATCGCCCACAGACACACCACCACTAGAGATGATCACGTCACAGGTTTGCTGAGCTTCCTGTAATACTTGCTTCAGGGTTTCCGGCTCATCTGCCACGATCCCCAGATGATTAATCTGTACCTGCCAGTTTTGCAATAAAGCGGCGACACCGGTGCGGTTTGACTCGTAAATCTGGCCGGCGGCAAGTGGTTTACCGGCTTCGACTAATTCATCGCCAGTGGCAAGCAGGCCAATTGTAAGCTTACGATAAACGTCAACAGCGGCGAGGCCCAATGAACTTAACAACATGGTGTCGGTGGCCGTTAAGCGGTGTCCGGTAGCAAACAGTTGGTCGCCCCGGGCGATATCACTGCCGGTCTCACGAATATTAGCAAGAGGCGAGGTATCGGTTTGTAATGTGACCATATCGTCTGCACGGGTGACATTTTCCTGAATGATCACCGCATCACAGTCGGCCGGGATAGAGGCGCCGGTCATAATACGCACACACTGTCCGGGTAATACAGTTGGCGAGTGACTGTCACCAGCAAAAACAGCACCGACTACCTCAAGCGTATTGCCCGCCTGACCATCGCTACTTTTAAGCGCATAACCGTCCATTGCCGAGTTATTTGAGGGCGGCACGTTAAGTGAAGCGATCACCTGAGTGGCCAGTACCCGGCCAACGGCTGCTTTTACATCTGCTTTTTCGCTAACGCTTACCGGCTGCGTTTGACTGAGCATGGTAGCGATTGCATCGGCTAAAGATAACCAGGGAGAATTCGACATAAGGCACTGACTCAACAAAATTTGCTGCGGAGTATAGCACTATCACGCGCGCTTTTTACATGCCTGCTATCCCGCTCTTTCACTGATTGGCAGAGTGGTAATACCATTTGCTTATCATGGCCAGAATTTCGGCTTCTTTAAAGGGCTTGCTTAAGTGGTCGTTCATGCCCGAGGCCAACGCTTTTTGCTTGTCTTCAAACAGGGCTGCAGCAGTGAGAGCGATGATAGGTACCGCAATCCCCAACTGGCGGATTTCCCGGGTTGCCGTGTAGCCGTCCATTACCGGCATCTGGACATCCATTAATACCATATCAAAGGTTGTCTCACGCAGCTGTTCGACGGCCTCCTGACCGTTATTTGCCAGGGTGATTTTCATGCCGAGGCCAGTGAGCTGTTCTTTTATAACTTCCTGATTAATTGGATTGTCTTCTACCACCAGAATGTTGACCGGGCCGGGCAGTTCGACTTCTACATGGTTGGTGGCGTGATTTTGATACTGCGCACGTTGCTCAGTGGTAGCCACCGTAGCTGGCACGGCAAAAGTAAATTCAGTGCCTTTGCCTAACTCGCTGCTAACCGTTAATTCACCTCCCATGGCGGTGGTCAGGCGGTGGCTGATGGTCATTCCCAGACCAGAGCCGCCATAAACCCGGCTGGTGGAGGAGTCGGCCTGAGTAAAAGCCTCAAATAATACCGCCTGTAACTCCTCACTCATACCGATCCCGGAGTCTTTTACATGCCAGTAAAGCCGATTATTACCTTTACTATCTTCCTGTTGCTCGACTATCAGTGTAACGCCGCCCTCATGGGTAAACTTAATGGCATTACTCAACAGGTTTGCCAGGACCTGCTTTATACGCAGAGAATCGCCCACAAAGTACGCCTGTGAGATTTTACCGAAGCGGCAGGTGAAACTAAGCCTTTTGCTTTCGGCCTGACCACGGAATAAATCATCGAGCTGACCAATCATTTCCCGCAATGAGAAAGTGACCGACTCAAGATTCATTTTATTGGCTTCGATTTTGGAAAAATCGAGGATGTCGTTGATGATACTCAGCAGCAATTCACCTGCCTGGTGAATTTTGCTAAACCTGTCTTTCGCCTGTTCGGGCGTGTGATCCTTAAGGCCCAGCTGGCTTAGGCCCAGAATAGCATTCATGGGTGTTCTGATCTCATGACTCATGTTGGCCAGAAACTCACTCTTGGCGCGGTTTGATTTTTCGGCCTGTTGCATGGCTTCATTTTGCTTTTGCTCTGAGAGTACCAGGCGCTGGTTAGTGAGCGAGAGCTCCTTGGTGCGCTTGTCTACCTCAAATTCTATTTCATCGGTATAGCCGGCGACGGTGATCATAAACCAGCCAAGCAGACCGGCAAACAAGGTGGCACTGGCGAGTAACAAATGTACTCCCCAGGGTTGATAGATAAAGATATTTTCATTGGCGATATACAGTATCCAGCTTCTGGCCCCCAGCGATATTTCGTAGCGGTTAAGCAAGGGAAATTCATCGCTAAGCTGTTGTTCATCCAGACTGGGGGAAGTTAACCGCTGTTGCTGAGCCAGGCTCAGATTTTTGCTGTACAGTATACCGGAATCGATACCGGCCATAGGATCCATCAATAAGATAGCATTGTTGTTTTCTACCTTACTAAAAGCCAGTGACGCCAAATCCTGAGCGCGAATAACGCCGGTGGCATAACCGTTTTGTAAGGTATTTTGCTGATCGGATTTAACCGGCAGGAACAGCAATACACCGGCTTGCTGGCTGTCGTTTTGCACCAGCATGATAGGGGTAGTAGGGTAGATTTGTTCAGTTTGCCAGGCAACCTGCAAGGCTTCCTGCCGAGACGCCTGCGAGTACACATCGTAACCAAGGGCTTTTATGTTGTCGGCGAAAGGCTCAATAAAACTTACCACAACATGCAAAGGGCGCGGCGTAAAGGGGATGAGATCGTCGTTAGTATTACGCTCGGTGATGGCAAATTCTAAGCTGGCATTCTCTGCCGCATAGCTTTGTTGAAGTAAATACTGCAGTTGGTGAACGTTGTCGCCGGTTACCCGGATATTCCATGACAACGCCTGTAACACCGGGTTTTCTTCGAGAATTCTGGCGGTAAAACGGCGAAATTGCGAAGGTGTTAGATTGGGTTCGGCCTTTACCAGCCCTGCAACCGAGTACAGGATATTGGTGGCATTATTAACGTTGGCTTTTAGATTATTGGCCAGGGTACTGGCATCGTTGTTAAATTCGGCGGTTTGCTTCTTGCGCTCTTCGGTGAGTGCCAATGTGCATAATAGTGCGGCAAACAGGGAAAATGCGGCTAAAGCAGCAATAGTTAAGCGGCTGCGGGGAAAAGGCGTAACCGCAAGGCGCGGAAACAAGGATAAAAGCCAGGGCAGAGTGAAAATAATTCCTATGGCATCGCCTGTCCACCAGCTGAGCCAGGTAGACAACAGGTTGTCCTCGCTGATAATGCCTTGTTGCAGCAGTAATAGTACGCTTAAGGTACAGCCTACCAGCGTACTTAGCACCGCGGTAATGAACAGGAAGCGGAAAATCACCGAGGGCTTACGGTAGGTCATGGGTAAGCCAACAAACCGCTGCACCAGCAAATACCCGACATAGGTCTGTAACGTTGCGAAAAGTGCCATGAAGACCGGGATCAGCCAATCATTGATTTCGTTTCCACTACTTATTCGTATGTAAACACTGATACTAAACGCACCGATAAAGACCCCCGGCAATGTTCGCTTCCCGAAGGCTAACAGGGCGGCCAGGGCGAGTCCTGCAGGAGGCCAGATAATGGTTGCAAAACCAGGCGGCACGGCTATTAACTGACCAATAAGACCCATCAGGAAATAGGCAATGGCAGTAATTACATTAACTTCAGTTGTAAGCCAGTGATGCCGGAGCGTTTGGGTGAATGTCTGCATAGACCTCGTTGACTAGCTAATCAGGATAACAAGAACTTAGGGCATGGCTTAGAGTCTAACAGATAAGTACAGGTTCGCTACTAGCAGGAGATCTATTTAGATGAAACCAATACGCAGCGGGATGTTATGAGGAATACGGTGCCCTGGACAGGCACCGCATTGCGAAGTGTAATGCTAGCGTAACCAGTACATTGCTGCGCTGGTCCCTATCAGCATTTCAAGGCCGTTTTCGCCCATGCGCGTGCGCATGCCTAGCTGGTCTGGCTGACCAATAAGCTGAGTGCCAGACCAGATCTTAAAGCCATTTTTGTCGAACTTAACCACCCGGTTTACATCACTTGAGTCGTAAGTTTCACCGTCTTCCTGAACGGCCAGGAACCAACCTTGCTCGTTCTCTGTTGACACATCCACCACCAGATCAAGTGCTGCTCTGGCAGTGGTGCGTTGAACTTCCGTGAGAATGTTGTCGTTAAGTTCGTAAACGATGACAAAGGTTTCATCCTGATAGGAACGCTGTCTGAGATAGGTAACACAGAGCAGTTCGGGGCTGCTGTCGGAGTCGTAGTTAAACAACTCCAACCGATCACAGTGCTGATCAACAAAATTTTGCTCAGCAAACGACGAGCTGGTGCGGGTTAACAATGATACTTTGTCGCCATGACTAACCAGGGCAACGTTTTGCGTGCCATCGTGATACGCCGTGAAATCAGCAATATAATTACTAAAAGTATAAGTGGCGAGTAATATCTGGTTTTGTACATCAATGGCTTTTATCTGGTTACTGTCTTCGTAGACCAGGTCGTCGTAGCCATCGTTATTCATGTCGACGGCGCGAATGATGCCAATGTTACTGTCGTAGTCACCAGTATTAGACCATTGTACTGTGCCATCATGAAGTTGGATAACGGAAATCGCGCCATCGTAGGTTTCTGTGGTGGGGACAAATATATCGCCGGCACCATCATTGTTGTAGTCAGCGGTAACCGCGCTGCTGCTATTGTCCCAGTTACTGGATAACTCGCCACCTACCGCAGTGTTGCCATTACTGTCCAGGGTAAGGATGCGGCCACCATGGTAGCCACTTGAAGAACTGGGTACGAAGAACACCGCCCGTTCATCACCCGGTAACAGATCGGCCCAGCCCGCAGCGGAAAAGTAATCGAGTTCTACGGCCATGCGCTGCTGATTAGTGGTTGGTGTGCCGTTAGTCACATCTGCAGAGGCCAGCAGATCTTCACCCGAGGAGGTAGTACCGGTTGACCAGAACAATTCTAATTCGCCGTCATTGTCGGCATCGCCAGCGGTGAGCGATACGCCGCTATGATCCATCATATCGATACGCCACTCATTGACCAGGGTATTGCCGTTCAGCGAGTACGCCGAGATTTCGCCCCACTGACAATCAGCGGTAAGCAGTTCGTCTTTGTTGTCCTGATTAATGTCGAAACTGATCACATCGCAGATATTTAAATCGTCGATGGCGGCTAACTGTGCACGATCCCTGGCATCGTAAACGGTAATCGCGCCCCATCTGTTACCACCAAAGATTTCGGCAATGCCGTCGCCATTAATATCACCGGCAGCCACGTGCTCGCTACCAAAGCCGGAGCCGTTGTACCACTGGTTTTCACCGGTACTCAGATCGTAAACTAAGCCGGTGTTTACGATAAGCTCCATAGCGCCATCGTTATCCACATTGGCTACTGCAAAATCGTTAGCGCCATCAAGCGCGAATGTAAAAAGCGGTGAGGCAGGGGAGGCGAAGGCCAGTATATCAATTTGGCGATCGGCGTCGCTGTAGTTGTCGGTACCAGAAAGGAGCAATAACTCAGGGATGTCATCACCATCGATATCTGCCAGACGGGCCGAGATGATAGAGCGGCTGTTATCGGTATACACGGGGCTGGCTGAAGCGTTCAGATCGGTAATAGTGCTAACGCCGTGGGTGGTAGCAACCACAATATCGGCTTTTCCATCGTTATTGATGTCGCCAGCCATGACATTTTTAATAGCGCCAGACACGCCGAGTTCGCCACTAAACATCCAGCTTTGTTGGTAGCCTGTGTCAGTGACATTGATAAGCGAGATACCCCGCGACGAATCAGTAGTCAGGAGCTCATTGTTGCCGTCGCCGTCGAAATCGGCCACCCACAGTGAGTCGTTACTGTAAGGCACTTCAATACTGCTGCGAACGAGAATATTCGTATTATTTGATTCAGCTTCAATAGTCACACTGTGCGTGTCGGTATTGCTGCTATCGGGCCAGCCAAACGTAAACTCATAACGCTGCTGGGGAAACAGAAAGTTATCAGGCACATCCCAGGAAATCAGGCCGTCTTCATCAATACTGGCATTATCCGGGCCGGCAACCAGCGACGCATTTGAAGACGAACCCTGTACATCCGGGTCGATGATACGCGCTGTGAACTGCACCTGTGAACCGGCACTTACTGATTCCGGAACATTTTGCAGTTCGACCTGGGCAGGCGAGTCGCCCACCTCAAAGGATGTCAGGTAGCCCTGAATGCGGTTAGCGCCATCAAACACCACCATGGCAACTTCCAGCGTATCGTTGTGTACTACAATACCTGCCGGCAAAGTACTACTGTGCTGATCTTCCAGTAGCACACCGTTAACATACCAGTTGTAGGTAATTTCAAGCTGGTCTTCGGGGGTATCCGGATCGTAATAATAGCCAGGTGATACCTGTACGGGCGTTGTAGTAAGCACTTCATAGAAATACCAGTCTACCCCATAAACCTCAGGCGGGCGTGACAGAATATCCAGGCTGACAAGTTCTACACTGTTCATGTCATCAAACATCAGTGCAGACCAGGACGCTAAATACGTGCCGGTATCCATGGTGCCGTCGTTATCGTTGTCTTTGTTAACCAGCAGGTTACTGTCTTCTGCCTGCACAGTGACGGTAGTGTCGGCAACCAGTGTTAATAAACCTTCATAGCTATAGGGCGGCAGGCCATCGTTGGATGTATAGGCCAGGTTTACCTTGCCAGCATCGCTGAAGTACAGGTCGCCTGAAAGATCAAAACTGACCACACCGGTATCATAAGAATAGGCAATATCAGACTGGGAATCCATCCGCAGCGACACTTCACCCATATCAAAAGTAAGGTACTGGGTGGTTTCTACCGCGTAATTTGTGTTTGTTTCTGCTTCTGTGTGTGTTTGAGTGCCGTAAATGGCCACGGACTGGCCTTCTATAGTCCAGTTCAACCCGGCAAAGTTAACGGTATACGCAATTTCCTGTTCACTCAGAGCGGTAACTGTTACGGCCACCGAACCGGAGATCACCCAATCGTTTTCGTTTTCACAGTTAGTATAGCGAAGCGTTATGTTGCCTAAAAAGTTGCTATCAACTTTACCATCATAATTAACCGTACCGCCATAATTACACATAAAGGTAGCGTTTACGCTGCCATCACTGCTGACTTCAGAAGTAAAGTCTTCATCGGCGACGGAAGGAATATTAACCGGGGTTTCGCCCAAGTTACCAAACATGTCGAGCACCACCCGTTGGATAAGTGCTGGGGTTAGCTCAGCGTTGGTGGTTTGACCGCTGTAATTACTGTTAGCCAATGAGCGCCCCGCACTGTTAAGCTGCGCCGCAGAATAATCTTTGGCGTTGGCGATAATTTGCGTGGGAGTAGGTGCTGGTGGCTGGCTGGTACCCGGACTACCGGAGTCTGAACCCCCGCCGCCGCATGCTGCCAAAACTACTGAGGTGCCAGCAACGGCAAGGTGTTTGGTATAATTGAACATATTACGTCCCTGAATAAAGATAATTGCCGAAGTATGCACGGCAAAACTGCAGGGAAGAAATTATAAGATTTTGCTACCGGTTGCAATTCCGGCATAATTAAATTTTAGCTGTCGCTCTGTAAAATTAACTACCCAGGTTAAACAAAACACCAACCGCCAGTTCAACCCAACTGTAAAAAAACATTAGTAACACCAGACTGGCTGCAATAAACCGTGCGGGACGTTTTATGTATCTGAAAATAACCAGTAAGGCATTACCGGTGATGTAAAGCAGACCGCCCATTACGATGAAGTCTGATACCGACCAGTTAACCTCTGCAGTAAACAATCCTGCAATAAATGGAATGAGCAATAAACCCAGCGTAGCCGCGCCGACATGTTTAAATGATAGCTGTGTTGAAGGGCGTAGAGTGGAGGTGCTCATGATTGTCTCCCGAATAAGCAGTTATTAACATATAGCAAAAAAATGCCAATGCCTACAGATTTCAGTGTTAGGGCAGCGAAGGGGAGTTGCGTTGATACTTCATTGACATTTCGATTAAAAATAGTACTTTAGTTGTAGTAAAAGTGACTTGAAGCCAGGAAGGCGGGTTTGTTAAACAAACTAAAGTTGTTGTCTTTATCTTCTTATCCACACCTCTACCGGTTTTTACTCTGGCTTTGGGCCGGTTTGTCGGTTTTTATCATTATTGCTTTTGTGCGCTTTCTCTCTCTGGCAGACGAAAACAATGTCACTTCGATCCACCCGGATCAACTGATACAAATACTCACCCAACTGGACTTGATAAACATGTTAACCCTGCCGGACTTCTGGCAAATCAGCCTATCTGGTGAAGCGGGGAACTCCGCAATGTTTTTGGGCGGGTACAGCGCAATGTCACTGCTCATTTTTAACGCTGGTCTGTATACCTACCATAAAAACATCGAGGCGCTGCACCGCCGGCAGGTTTTTATATTGTTAATTTGCGCAGGCTGGGCTCATTTATTGTTGGCCAAGTGCATTTTGCTGTTTAGCATTCCGGTTAAACTTACCGGACCTGTTATTGCGGTAGGCGCACTTTCAGTGCTGTATTTTTCTCTGTCAGCGTTAATGTTTGACACATTCCTCTGTTTACGCAGGAAATCAATATGAGCTTGCGGGTAATGTTTTTGGCCGGTGCCCTGATGTCTTTTAGTTGTCATGCAGACTCGGTTTGGCAACCCATAGCCACACACGCTACCATGCTGGCCATGGTGCTGTTTATTAACCTGGTATTTCTGGGTAGCTTGTACGTGCTGGCAATCACCAAGGGAAAACGGCATCGCGCCTTACTTGAAACCCAGGTACAGGAAGCCCAGATAGATTTTTTAACCCAGGTGCTTAATCGACGAGGATTTGAGCGCCGAATTACCGACAAACGGTACTTAAAGGGCTATATCCTGATAGTGGATATCGACGACTTTAAGCGCATAAACGATCAGTATGGTCATCACTCCGGCGATTTGATTTTGCAAGAGGTGACAGCCCGACTAAAAGAGGCACTGCGGGAAGAGGATATGATTGCCCGTTTTGGTGGCGAGGAGTTTGTGATTTACGCCGCTTTGCAGAATAAGCACTCTGCACAAGAGTTGTCCTGCCGCCTGGTTTCCGCCATCAGCGCCAACAAATATCCGTTACCGGGCGCAGATGAACCACTAAGCGTTACCATAAGCGTTGGCGTAGCCAGCGTGCTTGATTCACTAAACGTATCGGATGTGACATCCCGAAAAGGCGTTTTAAGCAGTGCATTTAAAATTGCCGACAGTAACCTCTACAAAGCGAAGCGGTTAGGGAAAAATCAATCTGTGATGAACTAGCCACTATAGGATGTAACAAATCTCCAGATCAAAATAATCAACCAAAGTGATGTATTTCTTCTGTTGTAGAAAGAAAAGCTAATCAGCGTGATTATGTAATGTGTTGATTTTACGAAATCAGGGTGTATTTTAGAGAGAAAAATAAACACACCAAATGGTGTAATTAAATACACCATTTTTGAATCTATTAAATTGTTATACGCCGATTCAGGTTTGATGTTTTAAGGCTTCAAAGGATTAAGTTTTAGGCTGGGTAGGGTGGTTCGCTAGGTAGTTTTCAAGCCCACCTTCAGTTGCTTTTTAAACGGCTTTACTAGCTCGGTTTTAGATGTTCAGCAACCCCAACAGTCAGCAATACTGGTTGTTGACAGAATCCAATGTGCGTCTGGTATTTTGTAGGTCGTTGTTTTAAGGTAATTCAAGGTGTTATGCGTTGCGGTTGTATCAGCAGGTTGTGGCGGCAAGCCGCGACAGTTCGGAGCTCGCACGTATAACAAAAAAATTATGTGGGACACAAACACGCAGGCTCTGCTTCGCAGTTTAGCCTACGTGTTTGCGCCCCATATTTGGAAGTTAGGTTGCAATGGAATGACTCAACGAATCGGATTGAAGAAATCACTAAAAACCTATTGGTTGAACTTGGTTGTTATTGGCGCGACACCAGCCTTGTTCGTAATATTTTCAAGGATACCAATAGTGGGCTTTAAAACATTAGGATTTGTTGTGTTTTTTGGTTCTACGCTATACGCGTCATGGCCATTTTTAAAAAAGGGTGCTCCATTTTCTTATTGTCTTGTTAGTGGGGTTATCTGGATGACTGGCGCTATCCCTGCAATTTTAATAGCTCGTATTTTAAATAAGGTGATTGGGTAGGTACGGGTCTTGGATATTTTCAAACCACAACCTAACAAAAAAATTATGTCGCCCGCAGGCGGGCTGGGACACAAACAGGCAGGCGGCTTCGCCATTGTAGCCTGCCTGTTTGTGCCCCATATTTAGAAGTTAGCCCCATTCGTTAATCCATTCAAAAATAAAAGGTCGCGGCAGTGTTAACGCTGGTATCTTTTCTTGTTTTAGCGTCCCACCGCCATTGGTTATTTTTGTGTCTAGGGCTATCAACTAATCAAGGGCGTTTCTTCCCGTGGTTTGCGCGGCGCGTGCAGTCTTTCGTTGTAAGGGGCAGGTGCTTTTATCTGCAATCGTATCGTGCAATTTTAAGGTTCGTTGGCAACGCAGTTTTATCAGTTACGGCAAATGGTTAACGCAAAAATCAGTTGTTGTTTTTCTGGTGGTTGTTTAAGGTAAATACAAATCAGGGAAGGGCAATA